>CEPX01198267.1_pt1 | contig 19444 bp, 25 predicted proteins | sample 361361 | NCBI WGS metagenome assembly CEPX01 (sample SAMEA2619974, study PRJEB7988) | marine metagenome | biome: marine biome (ENVO:00000447); feature: mesopelagic zone (ENVO:00000213) & marine oxygen minimum zone (ENVO:01000065); material: "saline water (ENVO:00002010), including plankton...
CAGCCACGAACAACCCGCTGTTGGAGGTGTGGTCAACTAGGGCGCAAAGTAAGCATTGAGACTAAGCAGAAGCAGAGTCAGGCACAAAAACTACGCTTTAAGAATCCTGCAAATCACCCAGCTTGGAAAGGGGGTAGGCAAAAGAATCCGCAGGGTTATATCGTACTCTGGATTTCTAAAGATGATTTCTTTTATTCGATGGCAAGCCATCATGGTTATGTTTTAGAACATCGCCTTGTCATGGCAAAACACTTAGGAAGATGTCTTCACTCTTGGGAAATTATCCATCACATCAATGGGGTTAAAGATGATAATCGGGTAGAGAATCTGAAACTTGTCCAAGAAATGCAACACAACCAAATCACAAGGATGGAGATGAAGATAGCATATTTAGAAGGTAGGGCGGCCAAACTTACTGATGAGCTCGAACGCCTTCTTTCATAGGGAATCAATAGAAGATATCCTGAAGGAGGGTTGATTTCTCTTGCTAACACTAACACTGGATGGATTTTTGAAAATATCAACGGAAATTTGACTCTTATGAGATTCCTTGTTTACCTGCGGAAGTAATGAATGTAAATTTGAGATAAAAAGACGCCGAGGTTTAGGCAGGAAGCATACTCTGGAAGCGATAGCTAAAATGAGTACCCATGCAAAGAAACGACATATTGACGAACCGTGCTTCGGCAGAAGGCTTGGGAAAGTGATATAATATGAAAACAATGCAGGTGAATTGCGCCCATAAGCAGCTGGTGCCGCTTCACAAGCTGGTGCCACACCCCAGAAATCCCAATACACATCCTGATGATCAGATCCGACTGCTCACCAAGATTATAGATTATCAGGGCTGGCGCAACCCAATTGTCGTCAGTAACCGGTCAGGCTTTATCATCAAAGGGCATGCGCGGCTGATGGCTGCCCAGCAGCTCGGTTATAGCGAAGCCCCGGTCGATTACCAGGACTATGCCGACGAAGCCCAGGAATGGGCTGACCTGATAGCAGATAACCGGATAGCAGAGCTGGCTGTGCTTGATAGGCCTGTTGCCAAGGACCTGCTCGAGGAGATGGATATCGGCGACTTCGACATGGAGCTGACAGGTTGGGACCCGCAAGCGCTCGAAGATTTGATGACTGAATTCCATGTGCCAGAAGAGGGACTAACCGATGACGATGCGGTGCCAGAGCCGACCGAGGCCATCTGCAAGACCGGAGACCTTTGGAAGCTCGGTAACCACCGGCTACTCTGTGGAGATGCCACTGTCATCACCGATGTCGATAGGCTGATGGATGGAGAGAAGGCAGATATGGTGTTTACTGACCCGCCTTATGGAGTAGATTATACAGGCAAAACAGTAGAGGGTCTAAAGATTCAGAATGATAAAGATACTGATATATTTAGTGAAGCGGTGCCGTTTATCCCTGTGGTAGCGGGTGGAGCTTGGTATGTTTGTTGCCCGGCGGGCAACAACTTCATAGATTTTGAGAAGGCCTTTCTCCAACGATGCTTTCAATCGTCAACGATTATTTGGGTTAAGAATAGTCTAGTCTTAGGGCATGGAGATTACCATTACAAGCATGAACCTATACTTTATGGTTGGGAGAAAGGTAGTGTCCATAAATACTATGGGGGGCGAGACCAAACTACAGTATGGGAGATAGAGAGACCATCAAGGAGTAGTGAGCATCCTATCATGAAACCTGTTCTGTTGAGTGAGAGAGCTATTAATAATAGTAGTAGAATAGACAATATAGTTCTTGACCCATTCGGTGGCTCTGGCTCAACTTTAATAGCCTGTGAGAAGCTATCCCGCCGATGCTATATGATGGAGATAGATCAGCACTATTGCGATGTCATAATCAAGAGATGGGAAGACTTTACTGGGAAGATAAAGGAGAAGATTGAATGATTAAGGCCATGGGTGGCTGGCTTCTACTTGACGGTGTCGGGAGCATCGTCATGTACTACGGGAAGAAGGGCTACGATGGGGAGACTCAGAGTTGGAGAAAAGACCATTCGTTGCGAGTGGCCCGATCGATCATAGGCCTACTACTCATTATCTGGGGATAGATTGTGAAGAAGGACATCAAGGTAGAGAAGCGAATTGGCAGGCCAAGGATAGAAATTGACCTTGCTTTGGTCAAGAAGTGCTGCAATCTCCTCTGTACCGATGAAGAGCTGGCTGATTTCATTGGTGTGTCAGTCGATACTATCAAGAGACGTAAGGTAGACGAGGATGACGAGTTCTGCACTATCTATAAAAAAGCCAAGGCAGAAAGTAGGCTCTCTCTACGGCGCCAACAGTGGTTATCAGCCAAGGGCGATCCTGGGGAATTGCTGAAAGATGATGATGGTAAGCCGGTATTGTCAGGTAAGGGTACTGTAATCATGGTTGGATCTCGTGATCCATCAGTAACCGCGCAGATATGGCTTGGGAAACAGATACTCGGTCAGGCAGATAAGCAGGAAGTGACTGGCAAAGGCGGCAAGGATCTGATCCCCTCAGTCCATGACCTCTCAGACGAAGAACTCGCAGTGATAGCAGCCGAAGGGCTTGTGAAGAAATAGTGGTGAAAGAAGATTCACAAAGTATAGTTTAAGAATTATCTTCGTATCATAAAGCGGGGATAAGGGGGAGAGATGAAGGTTATGATAGTGCAGTTCATTTCGTGTTCTGGTGCGTGCCATGCGTGTAGAAGTAAGCCATGCGAGAGGGGGCTAGAGCCCACAGAATCCGAGCCTGAGCTTGAGGGGGAGAGATGATAGAAGCCATCCTGAAGAAAAACGGGGAACGGGGCGAACGGACAGATGCCAAGAAGAGCAAGGAAGAGGCTGATAGCCCAGTTGCCCGGTACAGGATATGGAATTGGTACAGAACGGTCGCCAGAACGCGGTTACAGCCCGATGCTGCCATAGTGCTGATAATGACCCGGTGGCACAAGGACGATCTAGCAGGCAGGATACTCAAGCGGCAATAGCACCCTCTGAAGCAGCACAGGCGATTATCGACCGGCGTGAGGCCAGGCGAGGTCTGATTGACTTCTGCACCTTCACGCTTCCCGATTATGAGCCGGCAGATCACCTACAGTTATTGGCCACTAAATTGGAAGCTATTGAACGTGGGGAGCTAAAGAGGTTGATGGTCTTTATGCCTCCACAGCATGGAAAGTCTGAAATGGCCTCTGTGCGCTTCCCTGCGTGGTGTTTAGGACGAGATCCAACACGTTACATAGTCCAGGCCAGCTATGCTGAATCGTTAGCATTATTCCACTCTCGGCAAACTAGAGATATCGTGGTAGGGCCAACTTACAAGACCTTGTTCCCTAATGTTATCTATCGTCCTGAAACGCAAGGACAAGTCAATATACCCCCGCCTCGGCAAGCGGCCCATGAATGGGGAGCAATGGCAGGGGGCTCGTATTACGCTGTAGGTGTGGGCGGTGGCTTGACCGGCAGAGGAATGGACATCGGCATTATTGATGATCCCATAAAGGATGCACAGGAGGCGGCAAGCAAGACCATTAGTGATAACATCTGGCATTGGTATACGATGGTATTCAGGACAAGGGTACGTCCCAATGCTGCGATAATCCTGATAATGACTCGCTGGAACATGACCGATCTGGCAGGCCGATTACTGGCACAACAGCATGAAGATGTAAAGGCGGATAAGTGGGAGGTGCTGCATTTACCCGCAATCAAAGACGACAAGGCGCTATGGCAGGAGCGGTACTCAAAGGAAGACCTTATCCAAACTAGGGACACCATTGGCAGTCGAGCATTCGAATCTCTCTACCAGGGCAATCCAGTGGCTGCGGAAGGAAACGTCTTCAAACGTGAATGGTGGAAGTCTTACAAGGTCAGGCCAGAGTTCAAGAGATTGATTCAGTCATGGGATACGGCTTTCAAGAAGGGGCAGGGCAATGATTATTCGGTCTACCAGTTATGGGGCGAGACAGAGACTGGTTACTACCTTGTGGACCAATGGAGAGAAAGGGTAGAGTTTCCGGAGCTTGAAGCGGCTTTCGTAGCAGCGTATAATAGGGACAAGCCGCAGGCTGTTTTGGTTGAAGATGCGGCTAGTGGACAGTCGCTGATTCAGCGCATCCAGAGGATCACAAATATACCCGTATTGCCTCAGAAGGTTGATAAGGACAAGGTGGCCCGGGCGAACGCTGTCACACCGTTATTTGAGTCGGGCCGAGTTTGTGTTCCTGAATACGCGCCATGGCTATTCGATTATATCGAGGAACTTTCAGCCTTTCCGAATGGTGAGCATGATGATCAGGTGGATGCCACGACTCAAGCATTGAATTATCTGAGTGGAAGGGTGCGTAAGGAAGTACTGTTTATTTAAGGGGGAACATGCGTGCCGTGCAAGCCAGATGTCCCGTTTTCTGTCCCGTTTCTGTCCCGTTTAGCTTCAGGTGAAGGTTGTCCCGTTCGTATATACATACATGTATTATTATTACCAGTAGAAGGGGGATACCTCGCTACAGAAGATTCGGTATGGCGACAGAGGTTTACATCACTAGCTATATTGAAATAATAGAAGGAACTGTGGTAAAATAGTTTAGCCTGCCCTCCTTTTTTATATAAAACCATGTCAGTAATGAACAAACTTCTGAGGCGACCCATCGTAAAGGAATCGCCGGTGGCCTTTACCTCTACTGAGTTTGCGCTGCCGCCCCGGCTCTCTTCACAGGCATACCTCGATCTATATGGAGAGGTTGGCTGGCTGTTTGCTGCTGTGAGCCGCATTGGTGAGACAGTAGCTGACGTTAAGTGGCATCTGTTCAGGGTATCACCCAACGGAGATAGAAAGAAAATCGACAAGCACCCCATCCTCGACATACTGGATTTCGTCAACCCCTTCCAGACAGGAAACGAATTAAAAGAGCTACATCAAATCTACATGGACTTAGTTGGCGAGTCATTCTGGATCATCAACAAGAACGCTGGTGGTAGACCCGTTGAGATATGGATAGTTCCCCCAAACAGGATGAAGATTGTCCCCAGTGGCAGGGAATTCATCAAGGGATATGTTTATCAGCATGGTACAGTTCAGGTGCCCTTTGCACCAGATGAAGTTATCTTTATTAAGCGCCCCAATCCTGCCGACCCTTACCGCGGATTAGGACCAGCGCAGAGCATAGGGGTTGACCTCCAGACAGAGCAATTTGCGGGGCAGTGGAACAGGAACTTCTTCTTCAATGATGCTACGCCAGGAACCATTATCAGTTACGAAGATCCTATACCACCTGAAGAATACGATCGATTAAAAGCACAATTTCATTCAGAATATCGAGGGGTCAATCAGGCCCATAAAATAGCGATTCTGTCAGGCGGAGGTAAAGTAAATAAGTCCATTATTTCTCAAAGAGACATGGACTTTTGGAAAATGCGGAAGCTGAACCGAGACAACATTCTCGGTGCCTTCGGCATGCCCGGAACTGTCCTGGGTGTGTCAGAGAATATCAACCGAGCCAACGCAGAAGCACATGCCTTCACGTTTGCCATGTATGTTATCAAGCCGAGATTGACCCGGCTGCGTGAGAAATTAAACGAACAGCTACTGCCGATGTTCGGCGATAAGTCTCTGGAACTGGACTTTGAAGACCCTGTTCCGGAGAACAGAGAGCTGAATATGAAGGAAGCTGAAATAGGGGTAAAAGCTGGTTACTTGACGGTGAACGAAGGTCGGGAGCTGACAGGCTTCGACCCAGTAGCTTCCGGAGATGTCTTTCTTATCCCTCTTAATATCACACCGATTACCGCAAAGAGGAATGGTACGGTGCAGAAACTCACGGCAGGGTCCGCAGATGATTTGTTGCCAGGATGGTATGGCAAGGAAATATCACTCAAGACTGATGAGGAAAAGGCTGAGTTCTGGCGGCGCTTTGTTGCTGATATTGAGAGGCAGGAAGAGCCGCTTCGCAGGGTAGTTGTTAAATTGTTCAAGGCACAGGAACAGGATGTATTGATTAAGCTGAGAGAGGTGATGGCTGGCAATGCTCTTGCGATCCCGAATTCCGTATTGTTTGAATCTGCGGAATGGAACAAGCGGTTTCTGGATGAGTTGTTGCCGGAGCTCAAAGAGATCATGGGCTTTGCGATTCAGAACGCTAGAGACTTGGTGGCTCCAGAGAATCCGAATACTGATTTGAGGAGAGATGTCAAGCAGGCTGAGATGGTCGATGGAGCTGCACTGATTTGGCTCTCTGATCATGCTGCAACTTTAGTAACCGGCGTTAATGAAGTTACCCGAGAAGCACTAAGACTTCAACTGACCGAGGGGTTCAACGAAGGTGAAGGAGTAGAGAAAATAGGGCGCAGGATTCGTGCTGTGATGGGTGACGCTACCAGGCGGCGAGGGCTGTTGATTGCCAGAACTGAAGTCATCGCCGCATCGGCTCAAGGGGCTATTGAGGGATACAAAGAAGCTGGGCTGGTGCAGATGGAATTCTTTGCGGCATTGGATGATAGGGTAGACCCTGACTGTGAAGCCTTGCATGGGACGCTATTCAGTCCAGATGAAGCGCAAGGCGTTATTCCAGTACATCCAGGCTGTCGCTGCGTACTGGTGCCGGTCATACCATAGGAGGACTTTATGTCTGAATTATTGAGGAAACTGATACCGACCACTGTCAAGGAAGTTGGCGAGAGAACGCTTTCCTTCATTGGTTCTGATGAAACTTTAGACCGTGATGGCGATATCATCATGGCGAACGGCTGGGATCTGAAGAACTTCAGAAAGAACCCTGTGTTTATGTGGGCGCATGATTATGGCTCACCGCCTATCGGCAGGGCTACAAAGGTCAGCAAGGCAGATGGACAGTTAGTGTTTGAGGTGGAGTTTGCCGACAAAGAAACCTTTGAATTTGCGGATACTATTTTCAGGCTGTTCAAGGGTGGGTTTCTCCATGCCACTTCGGTTGGGTTCATCTCCAAAAAATCAGAACCGATTGAGGATCGTGACGACGATGAGAATGGGCGAAAGGGCATGTTTAGCCCAGGGATTCGTCATACCAAGCAGGAATTATTGGAGTTATCTGCTGTGCCAGTGCCGAGCAATCCGGCGGCGCTGGTGAGTGCCAGGGATGCTGGGACCATAACAGACAAGGAATTTAATGGGCTGAAGGCTACGATGATTGATGATGAAGAATGGGAAGATAAAACTGTTGTCCCCTTCAAGCATTATCCCTTAGACCCAGGGGATGCTGAGTGGGATGGTCCGAAAGAAGTCAGGGCAGCCGATGTAGACCAGCTCCGCAAGATGAGCACATGGTTTGATTCTGACAATCCCGACACTAAGAGTTCTTACAAGCTGCCCCATCACAGGTCAAGCAATTTGAACACGGTCTGGAGGGCTGTTGCTGCGGCTGGGGCCGCCACGATGGGCGCGAGAGGCGGTGTGGATATCCCTGAGAATGATATACCCCGTGTTCAGACACACCTTGGCAAGCATTACAAAGAATTCGACAGGACACCGCCTTGGAAGAGTAACGACAGAACTATGAGCCAGAACGAAATTGGCGACGAACTAGGCTATTTGACCGATTTGGTGGAGGCAGGGTTGAATGAGGAAAATCAAGAGGCGGTGTGGGAGATAGTGAGGCAAGTAATGCGGTTATCGGGGGCCGATATCCCCGTTGATATACAGGAGAAAGTTGGAGCGGTATTGAATAACAAGAACAAGAGTAATCTGAAGCAGGCGCAAGCATTGATTCAGACTGTTCTCGATAGCGCAGACAACGAAGAGCCAAAGACGCACGAACCAGATACCGTTGATGCGGTCTTGGCAAATTTGAGCTTATAAGGAGAACAATGGAAGAAAAAGAAAGAACAGACGAACAAAAGGCCACCATTGCTGATATAGCCAATGCTGTCATCGGGAAGATGGACGAACGGGAGCAGGCAAAGGTGGTAGACAACGAGCCTGCCAAGAAGTTTACACCGGGTGAAGGGGAAGATGGGAAGTGGAAAGAGGGTAACCATTCAGGTGAGAAAGAGGGCTTTGGCACCTTTGGTGAACAACTCAAGGCCATTGCTGCACATACCTTGGGACAAAGGCAGGACGGCAGGCTTTACCATGGTCAGAATGGCGACACGAAAGCCATACTGGGCGCCGGTGAAACCACGCCTTCAGACGGTGGATTTCTTGTGCAGACGGAATTCATAGATGAGCTCTTGAGACTCTTGCACGAGACTGGGCGCCTGGCTGGTATGACCCGGAGAATCCCGGTTGGGCCGAGCGCCAATGGCGTGAAGATTCCCCGAGTGTCGGAAACAAGCCGAGTCAATGGCTCTCGCTTGGGTGGAGTGCAGGCATTTTGGGAATCCGAAGGTCAGACCGTCACCACTTCAAAGGGTGGCTTTGGCAACCTTGAATTGACCCTTCAGAAGTTGATGGCCATAACCTATGTGACTTCTGAGATGCTTGAAGACGCCACTCAGATCGAGTCGTTTGTGAGCCAGGGCTTTGCAGAGGAAATGGGCTTCAAGTTGGATGATGCCATTATCAACGGGACTGGCGCAGGCCAGCCGATGGGCATCCTGAATGCTGGGGCAACGGTCAATGTGGCCAAGGAAACAGGGCAGGCTGCAACGACTGTTGTGTTTGAGAACGTCCTGAAGATGAGGGCCAGAATGTGGGCCAGAAGCCGACCGAATAGCGTGTGGCTGATTAACCAGGATGTGGAACCGCAACTTCAGGCTATGGCAATTAACGTCGGCACCGGCGGCGTGCCGGTCTATACGCCCGCCAACGGAATTGCAGGTAGTCCCTTTGACACCCTGTTTGGAAGACCTGTCATGCCGATCGAGCAGTGTCAGACTGTGGGTACATCAGGGGATATATACCTGGCTGACTTCAGCCAATATCTCTTGATTGAAAAGGGTGGAGTCAGGGCAGCTTCCAGTATCCACGTCCAGTTCCTGACCGATCAGACTGCGTTCCGGTTTATTCATCGCGTGAATGGGCAGCCTTGGTGGGAGAGCCCATTGACCCCGTTCAAGGGTTCAAATACCCAGAGCCCATTCATACGCTTGGCCGTGAGGGCATAAGGAGGAAATGAAATGACGAACTTAGCTGAAGAAACCAAAGTAAGAAACCTTGTGGGGCCGGTGTCCATTGCGGCTGGTGTTAGTACTGTCTATGTGAGCATGGCAAATTACCAGTTTGTGGATTTCATCATCTCGACTGGGGTTAATGTGTCTGCTTCGAGTACCACCATAGCGTTCAAGCGGGCAAGCAACACGTCTGGCTCAAGTGTAGGCACCTTGGCTATCAGCCCAGCGCAGTACTGGAGAAACACTCCAGCATTGGCCTCGGCATCGACAGCTAACGACACCTTTACCAAGGTGACCAGCCTGTCAACATCCAGCACGGCATTCAAGCTGGCAAGTCAGGCCAACGGTGTTTATATTGTCCACTTTGATGCTGCCACGCTACCAAGCATCGGGACACTCAAGGCGATCGGTATAAACATTGACAACGGTGGAGGTGCAACCATCGCCGCGGTGACAGCGGTATTGTCGGGTGCGAGATACGCCGACGCCTCGCCGCCTAGCGCGATCTAGTGTTCGGGGTTCACAGGCTAGGGTAAAACCGAAAAGCTGGTTTAGGTTCCCCCTTCCAGTCTGCCTGTGGCTCTTAAAGGGGGGATAGTTAAATAAAGGGGGAACTATGCCAAAGCAGGAAGTCATCGAGAAGGAACAGGAGCCAGTCAAGGAGCCCTATTATGACTACATATCGAGAACCGATGTCATAGGATTGATGGGGCCCAATGCAGCCCAGACGTTCGCTATCAGAGATGAGGATGGAAAACTCAAGTCGAATCAGGCAATCGGGATGGACACACCCTGGCACCATGTCGCGCACATGCCGGGCGCAAAGTGCGATATTTGGCATCAGGTAGAATTCGACATGATGGGGCCGCAGTTGCCCCAGAAGTTCGTCCCGGTAGGTTGCCAGAACTGTTGGAAAGTAGTAGTGAGGCCAAAGACATTGAAACAGCTATTTCAGCTTGAGAAGATTCAGGAAGGTATGAACAAGCCGAGCAAGTGCGGGATTGAACCGCGCACCAGCGTTCATGGTCTTTATGGTGGCTACTTCTATAACAACAGTTTGGAGCAGGGCCTGACACGGTATACCCAGGTCAGGGCTGCGGTGGACAAGGTAATGGGCAAAGATGTGGTGGTTCTTTTGAAACGGGGCTGTACGGAGTTTGAGTTAGCTTTGGGAGACTCAAAGAAGTGGACAGTTTACGACTGGCAGATCCCGATTGAGGAAGCGACGGAGGATACACTAGCTCAAGACAATGTAGATCGGCAGCAGCCGGAGCACTTGGTCAGACATATCCACAGGAAATGGATCGAATGGGCCTATACTTACGGAGACGAAAGCTACAAAGAGTTCACAGGTGGGAAACCTTTGTATCCTGCCTATAGAACGTATCAACATCTGGCGCAGGCAACGCCGGACCAGATTAAGCAGTTCTGGGAAGACGAAAATGCTTGAGGCACCTACAAAAAATAAAATGGTCGAACGAGCCCAGGTGTCTAAAATAGATCGCCGGAAACGCCGGCAAAACCCGAAAGGAGAGAAAAATGCCAGGAGATCGAAGAAATCAAGGGGGAAGACCATCACGGATGTACACAGCATGGCTGAAGGGTAACCTTGTCGTTTACCCAGCCGAAGCTGGACCAGTCATAGAGTACTTTGCAGACACGACAAATGGGAGTGCGAGTAATGATGGGCTTTCATGGGAGAGAGCCAAGGCAACCGTCGCACAGGCACTTGCCTTGAATACTGGGCGAGGCTTGAGTAGGACCTATGTAGCACCAGGAGGCTATACCGAGGATCATGTGACACCGTTGAATGCTACTGCACCATTTGGAGCGTTAATAGCGGTGAATCCTACTCCCGGCCAGTCATTTGGGGCAGCATACCTCACGGCATCCACTGCCGGCACAGCCGTCCTAACTATTAGGGCGAGAGGTTGGTACATCAGCGGATTTGAGATAGATGCCCTTGCTGATGCCGAGTGTATTGTTATTGGAGGCACGACAGCAGGCAATAACGCAGCCGGAGCAATGATTGAGAACTGCTTACTTGTCGGTCAGAACCAGGGGCTAGCAGGAATCGATTGGCAAAGTAGCGTTTCTGGTAATCCATTGGTAACGATCCGAAGTTGTGGCATCTATGGCTTTACGTCTGGGGCAACTGCTGGAAAGTGTTTAGATTGCACGCTATCCGGAATAGACCAGCCGCGCTTTGCCTTGATAGAGGACAACTGGTTTGCTGATTCGGATAACCTGATCGATATGAACCCGAGAGGTTTTAAGGAATCGACTATTCGGAACAATACCTTCTACACAAACGGTGCGAACCAGAATCCCGATGAGATCATAGACAACACCGGTGGGAACGACACAATGATCTATGGCAACAAGTTCTCTGGAGCTTACACTAACGCTGGTGGCTATGTGGCTGGAACCAATGATAACTGGGCTGGCAATATGGCCAACGATGTTGCTTCCAAAGCCGCCAACGGTTGGACATTTGCAGTACCAGCATAAGAGTGAGCATCTAAAGGGGGAATGAAAATGGACTGGTGTGAATTAAAGCCACTAGTTGAAAAGAATATTCTGAGCATCCGGGGTGACGGGATGTTAGAGAGGACAGGGCATCCGTCCGACAGTTCCCCCTGGCATCACGTTGTCCCTGCCCAGAATAAAGACTGTGGGATCTGGCATGAGATAGTCGCACATATCAAGCAATTTGTGCCGAGTAAGTGCCAGGAATGCTGGAAAGTTGTGGTTAGACCGCAGACCTTGAGGGAGCTGTTCCAATTGCTGGAGATTCAGAAGGAACTTCAGATGCCGAGTAAATGCGGGATTGAGGAAAGGCCGATAGTCCATGGGCTCTATGGTGGGTATTTCTACAATGATTCCCTGGAAGAAGGGTTGGAGTGCTACGAGAAAGTTTGTGATGCGGTGGACATGCCAATCAGTCTTAAGCGGGGTTGCACGGAGTTTGAGCTTGCTTGTGGTAACTCCCGCACTTGGGAAGTGACTGATAGCCAGTTGGGATTTGAGGATATGGTGGATAGGTGCGTTGTCAAATATCCCGAAGACCATGCTAGACAATCCTTCCATGCTATCCAAGGCGTTCACCGCAGTTGGATAGAATGGGCTTATGCACATGGCGACAAAACCTATTTGGAGTACACGGATGGATGGCCTCTTTATACTCCACCCGCAACCTATCATTCGGAGGAGACATGCCGATCTACGCGTACGGCTGCGAGCCTTGTGGTGTAGAATCTGAGGTGATTCAGCCGATAGGCGCTGAAGACCCTAAGTGCTTAGAGTGTGGCGTGGCCATGGTGAAGAAGCCCACCTGTCATGCCTTTGTATATATGGAAGGCAAGGGTGGGTATCCATCCTTCCGGAAAAGGTATATGGGCACAGCGCCAAATACAAGTAGAATCTTGCCTGGCGAAACTAAGGGTGGGCCTGGCTCGAACCGTCCGGACGCAAAACTACAGGGCGAAAAGTGGCTCGAGAAGATGTTCTAGGTATCGATCGAAGAGAGCGACACCTAGTACCAAGTAAAGGGGGAACATGAAGTTGATCAAGGACCTGACAGAAGATGACAAGGCAATCTTGAAGACACCGTTGGAGGAAATCGTACCTGGCAGTGTAGCCGTAAAAGTTAAAGAGTTGCACCAGATTGACGACATCTGTGAAATTATCAATCGACCGACGAATGAGGTCAAGCTGGAAAAGGCTGATTATGAATATCTGAAAAAGCTCTTTGACAGCTATACAAACTGGAATAGTAAGCCAGAAGTCAGAGCCAAGGTGTTTGCCGCCGAAGAGAAGTTGAACAATGCAGAGGATGAGAAGGCTGATTGATAGAGTGTTCAATGCTTCAAAATAGGAGGAATTATGGCAACGAAAGCAGGGCAGACATGGCAGACAGCTACAATCGACATTGACAGGGATTCGGAATTCTCAGGTGATGATGTGGATCAATTTTCCGGCGTTGTCGATTTGCAGGAATACTTTGATGGCGTAGCATTGAAACTTCCCGCATTGACCAATTCTGCGATCACCCTTTACAATGCTGACAATGCAACGGTCAGCACAGTCCCCCTCGTTCTGCATGTGATGAAGGCTGACCTGTCCGCAACCGCAGCCTGGACGGTATCAGCGGGCACAGGCAGCATTCAGGTGATAGCCCGGGGCTTGGGTGCGGTTCGGTTTCTCAGGGTGCGTTGCACAAGTAACCAAGCAGCAGATCGGGCAATAAGTGTAATCGGAGTGATTTAATGGCTGGAAGAGTAACCGGCAACGAAATACTTGCCATGAAGAAAGCGGTCAGGGAACAGATACCCTTTGAGAGAAGGGATTGCCCGATTGATGGCACGCCTTTGGAGAAGAGAGATGACGGGGTGTTGCACTGTCCGTTTGATGGATGGACCTCACCGCTGGTCGTATCGCCGAGGAGAAGGGATTGTTAAACGCTTACAGTGATGTGACGACGCTTAAAACCAGACTGGAAATTCCTACGACGACTACTGAGGAAGACAAGGAATTGAGGGAATTGCTAGAGGGTGCTTCCCGTCTGATTGATAAGTTCACGAGTCGTTTCTACTTTGTGGATACGACGACCAGGACATTTGACGGGTCATCGGCGCCCTTCTTTCTGAAGGATGATCTATTGAGCATCACGACGCTGAAGGTGGATGAGGATGGAGATTTGACCTTTGAAGGCACGATGGCAGCCACTGACTTTATTCTCTATCCCTTGAACTGGTTCCCGAAGACATACATTCGGCTGACCACAAGCAGTACCTTTGGAGGCTTTGCATCTGGCATCCGTGAGGGTGTGCAGATAGTGGGTTCATTTGGCTATGGGGACGGCAAGAGCGCATCGCCAACAATTGACAGTGGAGATGATAACGATGCTGCGATAACAACTACTACGGAGACGACTTTTGATGTTGCTTCCGGAAGTAATTTTGGGGCAGGTCAAACCATTTTGATGGATTCAGAACAAATGTATATTAGCTCTATCTCGACCAATACTTTGACGGTTATCCGTGGTGTGAACGGTACGACCGCAGCCACGCATGTTATTTCAACGACTATCAATATTTATGAATATCCTGAGCCGATCGAAGAAGCCACAATGATTCAAGCCATGAGATGGTGGAAGCGCAGAGAGTCGGCTTTCGCTGATGTGATAGGGACTCCGGAACTAGGGACTGTTTTACAATTCAAGCGACTGGATCCCGATGTCAGAAACGTACTCACTCAGTATGTGAAGAGGTCGCGATAATGGCTGGCAAATTGAAACTTGCATTATCGTTGCAGGGCGGAATGAAGCTGATTGACAAGCTGAACAAGAATGCTATGTTAAAAGACCCTCTGAGGCTGATATTGAACAAGGCTGTGCTCCTATTACAAAGAGACACACAGATCAGAACACCAGTCGACACAGGCCGCTTACGGGCATCGTGGACCCGCACAGTGGATTCTAAGCCATTCCCTGAGTTTGCACAGTTAGGCACGAATGTCATCTATGCTCCTTTTGTGGAATTCGGAACAGCAAACATGGAAGCGCGGCATGTAGCACCAGGTGGGCAGACAAGGATACTTGGCAGCGGTCCACTATCGAAGGGTGTTGAGGCCGCACAGAAAGGCCTGAACGCTATCCTTGGAGAAGCCAAGAATATTATTGAGAAACGCTGGGGTAAAAAGTGACGATAGAAGCGATGGGGACAGGGCTCAAAACCCGCCTTGCGACAATCACGCAGTTAACGGACAATGTGTGGGCGCCGAATGAGATCGGTGAGTCCATTCCTAAGTTGCCCTGGGGGATAATCTTCCAGGGTGAGACAACCTATAATGAGAGCTTTAGTAATGCGATCATCGTCAATTTCAGAATCTTGATCGTGTTCGGAAAGGCACACCAGAAGAGCGCAATAAATCAGTTGTTAGATTACACAGAAAGAACTGGAAATGATTCGGTCTATACTGCTATTAGTGGGGACTCCACTCTAGGAGGTGCAGCCGATTTCACGCAGACAATTTCAAACAGCGGCGCTGGCACTATCACATGGGGCAATCAGGCTTATCTATCAACTGAATTCATAGTGCAGGCACAGGAGGCATAATGGGAAGAGTATCGGGAGATACAACCAGAATATATGTCGATGAATTTAATTTTTCAGGCGTGACCAATGCGGCAACGGGTACATTCGGACCGAATCTTCCTGAAGTTACTTCCTTTGGGGATACCGGTGCCGAGTTTGTAGAAGGCTTGATGACGTCCAGTATTTCACTTGGCGGATTCTTTGATGCTACTGATGATGCCTATGATGAACAAATGTTTACTACTTTGGGCGATGGCGCCGACCACTTTGTGGGCTTCTATCCTGGGCTGGACGCAGCGCAGGCAACAAATGGATATGAAATCAAAGCAAAGCCCAGCCCTCAAACCAGACCTTTTGACGTAGCAGGGGCCGCTCTTTTGGATGTTGATTGGCAAGGGACTGGTGGAGTTGTACGATCAAGGGTACTAGTCAATCAAGCAGTGACAGGAACAGGGGCTGTTTCGGGGTCTAATCAGAATCTTGGTGCGACATCATCAGGGACGGTCTTCGTAGCATTATTGAGGGTCTTATCTATCACAGGTGGAAATATCACCGTTGTTATAGAGGAATCTTCTAATGATGGTGGAGGCGATGCGTATGCTGCAATATTATCATTTGCAAATACAGCAGCCATAGCAGTTGAGAGACTAACAACCACGAACGCAACCGAGGCATGGAAGCGAGTTAATGTGACAGCGTTGACAGCATCAACCGCAACCATCCTCGTTGTAGTTGGAACAGAACAAGGAACGTAAGGAGGTAATCTGATGGCGCGGCAAGCAGGAAACGTAGCAAACTTCAGTTATAATTCGGTAGCTATCGAAGATGAACTGAACAATATCACCTTGACGGTGACACCGACCTTAACAGAGGTCACGGCATTTGCAGACACAGGAGCAGAGTTTGTGGAAGGTTTATATAATGGAACCTTCGCAATCGCGGGAGCGTGGGACGGCGCAGCTTCCCAGGGGGATGCCACAATCTTTGGGCAGATAGGAAGCGGTGAAGCAGCTTTCGTCTTCCAGCCCACTGGAGCAGCAGCCGGAGCCAGCAGCCCGAACTATACAGGGAATGCACTGGTGTCGAGTTATGTCATCACAGCAGATGTCGGCGGGGCCACGACATATACTGCTGATCTCCAAGTGAATGGACCTGTGACGAGAGCAGTTTCCTAGAACAAATAAAGGGGGAACAGATGAAGATACCGACCAAAAGGGTCAAGTCAGATGATTGTATTATCCATGTTGGGAGAAGGGTAGAAGGTGATCAAATTGTTGATGATGGGAAGGCCTATAGCGTACATAAAGGCGAATGGGTTGAGGTTATCCCCATTATCACCATGCGCCAATACATCGAAGTCAACAAACTCAGCGGCGCATTGGGTAATGCAGACCCTAAAGAGTTGGAGCAATCTCTTGACAGGCTGTGCCATGATCTGGCTAACCGGTTACAGAACTGGAACTGGACAGACTTGAAAGGCAACGCATTGCCACAACCGGACGAAACAGTTTTGAAGGATTTGACAGAGGAAGAGTTACTTTATCTGGTGACCGTCTGTCAGGGCGAGAGCCCGGGTGAACGAAAAAACGCCTCTACGCCCTCGGGTCGGAAATCCTCGGGGGCAAAGAGCTCACAACCGCAGGGGCATTAGACACAATATGTGAAGCCTTTAGATGTACGCCGGATCGGGCATTAGAACAAGACCCTTTGTTGATTAGGGGGATATTAGATCACAGGTTGGCGAATCATATAAAGGACTTACACAAGCACAAGAGATTAAAGGAAATGACTCCAGAGATGGTTCGATTCTGGAGAGAATTGGTGAACACATGGCAAGCGCAGCAGCACTCAGTATCGTCATCAATGCCGAAGACAAAGCCGGTAAAGTCTTAGGTGGGCTTCAAAAGCAGGTTCAGGGTTTTGGTAAGACGCTTTTGAACAACTCCAAGGCTATCGGCGTTGGTATGACTGCTGCCGGCGCCGGCATATTGGCTGCTGGCCTCATGTCGGTGAAGACGTTCGCTGAGATGGGCGATGAAGTGCAGAAGATGGCGCTCAAGACAGGCTTTTCTACTGAGCGTTTATCTGAGTTGAGGTTTGCTGCTGAACAAAGCGGCGCTTCTATCGAAAGCATTGATAAAGCAGTCAAGCGCATGAGCAAATCCCTAATTGATGCAGATAGAGGATTAGAAACGTACCAGCGTTCTTTTGACGCTCTTGGCTTGAGTACTGAGGAAGTGTTGAAACTCTCTCCCGAGGAGCAGTTCAACACTATCTCAATGGCATTGGCAGAAGTAGAAGACCAGGCACTAAAGTCCGCATTAGCTCAGGAAATATTCGGCAGGGCAGGCACTGAGCTGTTACCCTTACTAGCCCAGGGTGCAGATGGTATAGCTGAACTAGCAGCCGAAGCAAAGGAACTAGGGATTGTGTTTGACCAGGAGGCAGCCAATAGTGCGGCTAAATTGACCGATGATATGAATTCGATGCAGCGGTCTATGGATGGGGTTAAGGTTAATATAGCACAGGCATTAATCCCTGTCTTGATTCCTCTTATAAAAAAAATCACATCTGTCATCAAATCCATAACTGAGTGGTTGAAGGCTAATCCTATCTTATCCAAAGTCATCATCGTTGTTGTGGGTGCTATTGGTGCATTGCTGGCTGTTTTAGGTCCGCTCATGATATTCCTACCTGGCATAATTGCCGCCTTGCCCTTACTCGGGGTTGCCTTTGCAGCAATCACAGGTCCGATTGGTTTGATTGTTGCAGCGATAGCTGGTGCTATTGCCATAGGCGTTCTGATTGTCAAGAACTGGGACACCATCAAGGAGAAGGCTGCACAGATATGGGGCAGCATTAAAGACTTTTTTGTCGGTATCTGGGACAAGATTAAGGACGTGTTCAAAGACCATTGGGACAAGATACTGCTTATCCTGTTTCCCGCTGCTGGCATCATTGCCCTGTTTGCCAAGAACTGGGATAAGGTAGCAGACTTCTTCAAGGATATTTGGGACAAGGTTAAGAGTGCGACCGTCTCTGCGTTTGACAGCATCAAGGAAACAATCATGGGTGCGTTTAGAACGGCTGTCAATTTCGTTATTGACCAGCTCAACAAACTGATTAGACTCATCAACAGAATACCCGGTGTCAGTATAGGGGAGCTTGGTAGAATAGAGGCTCCAATGGGACCTGTTTTGCCCGGCTTTCAAAGAGGTGGCATTGTCCCAGGTCCCGTAGGTAGACCAATGGCTGCAATAGTTCATGGTGGGGAGCGAATCATGCCAGCAAATCAGGCTGGGGCAGGTGTGACGGTGGTCATGCAGGGGCCGATGTTCTTGGGTGATGCAACGGATGCGCGAAAGTTGGCTGATTTGATTGGTGAGGAATTACAAAGAAAGGTAAGGTCGGGATTTAATTTGGTGACAGACTAATGGCTAACGAATTCATTCACAAAGCCGTAGGCACATCATTAACCCAATCTGAATATGAGGGTACAGCCCAGCATGTTTTCAATTCGCAGGCGCGTGGTGATATGGTTGTTGCTACTTCGGCAAGTCAATTATCACGACTGGCAGTTGGTGCAGCCGATACGATCTTGGTAAGTGACGGGACTGATCCCTCTTGGGATGCCACGCCTATACTTAATACAGCAGTTGCCAAAGGGACTTGGACGGCTTCAGGCACTTGGACTCTGCCTGCCTTTACCCTTGGTGGAGCTATAACGGGTGCTAGCCGGAATATCAGTGGTCTCGGAACCATTGGCTCTGCTGCCATAACTTCCACGGGTTTATTGACTGTTACAGTTGCTGGAAATTCTGCTGTATTACAGAATACCACTGATGCGGCTAGCAATGAAGTACTGCGGCTTCGGGGTGGAAACCGTGCCACAGCAGTCAATGATGACGAGGCATACATCGGCTTTATGCTAGATGATGATGGCGGCACTCCGCAAGTGTTCGCCAGAATGAAGTGGATTGGCTCAGACATATCCACAGACCTTGATGGTATGATTGGTTATGAAACCAAGCGGAATAATTCTTTATTAGAGATGTTCAAGTTTGGGTTCAGTGAACACAGTCAAGGTATTTTTACTTTTGGCGAAGCTGCCACTGGTGATTACAATTATACTTGGTATACCAACGGCGGTGCTTCTATGGGCCTTGACGGGGGGACAGGTAAATTGACCCTTCCCGGAGTAATAGATGTGGTAGGCAACTACATTACTTTCCTGGAAAGGGCAGCTCCGGGTGCTGGAGCTGCTAACGAAGCAAGG
>CEPX01045809.1_pt1 | contig 19443 bp, 25 predicted proteins | sample 361361 | NCBI WGS metagenome assembly CEPX01 (sample SAMEA2619974, study PRJEB7988) | marine metagenome | biome: marine biome (ENVO:00000447); feature: mesopelagic zone (ENVO:00000213) & marine oxygen minimum zone (ENVO:01000065); material: "saline water (ENVO:00002010), including plankton...
TTTATATTATATATGGAGTGCTTAAGGAAGATTGTATATTATCTTGAAACTGTTTTGTTCGAAAGCTACATTAGGAGAAGACCATATCTTATCTAGGGTATAAGCAATACCTACGCCTAAGATATTATACTTTACATCATTAATCGAGAATCCATCTCCTCCCCATCTACCATAAGTCTCCCAAGGGACTATTGCATCAATACCTTCCTTAGCGAGGCCTAATCCTACAGTAACACCCATAGCATAAGACCTGGGGACTTCTTTATATACTAATAGATAGTACAGACCAAAGCTACCTACGGCGTGAACCTGCTTATCGTCTGTTGGCTGCATGGTATCTGCTGCCCATCTCCATTGACCTAGATCAGGATCTTGACTGTATACAGTGCACGTTAGTAGTAATGATATAAGTATTTTTAACATTCTATATAAGTTATGTAACACTATAGGTATTGCTCTCGTCACAGAAAAACAAGTAGGGACGAACTTTAATACTTCAAGGTTCGGGTCTGCCGTACTTATAGTATTTATATAACCACCTATGGTAGGGCTTTGTTTCGAGCCCCCGGGTAGCTAGAGTGAGGTTCTTTCTTAGAACATTCATCTATATAGGTTAAATACTATAGCTCATGCGATGGATATGATCCAATTATTCTAGGTCAAGGAATAATATACCCAGGATATCCTACTACATTTCGTAGTATATGAGCTTCAGTTGCGGCATCCTCTGCTTTAGTTTAGGACATAGGCAGAGGGAGGATAGGCAGCAGTATACTTAGCACAAAGAAAGGAGGCATCTCTCTAAGTATAATGCAGATCATTAGGAGTCGTGAGACCCCTGATAGTACTTGTTGTTATAGTGTGATGGGTGACAGTCATCATATCTAGAGTCTATGTGAGTCAGAGACACATAGAGCAACGAGTAGCCTACTTACATATCATCTAAGAGCTAGTCTATATGATAGAGTATGATATGTAGGCACATGAGGTCAATGTGTGTCCATATGTTTACCCCTCGGGGCTCCTAAACAGCCTTACTCGTAGCTCCTATATGTGCGAGTCTCGTAGCTTGTATAGTGCGACCAAGAGGTGCTTTAGTAGTACACACAACGTGGTACTAGAGACACCTTTGAGGGGCGGCCAACCTACAGGTCGTAATGCAGTAAACCAACATACACACAGGTCGAGACGTGTGTTGGGGTAGGTGACGTATAGGGTGAAGACGTCATAGTATAGCACCCATGTGAGCCCTGTCTATATAACAAAGAAAGGAGGTGTATACACACCATAGACAGACCACATTACTTCTACTTCTATGTAGTATAATTGGATTAATACACTGCACTCATTGATATACTACCCTAACCCGGTAGTGTGGAGAGGTGGAGATCTTGGTTCGAGTCCAAGCATAGGAGCAATAGGTCTATAGATCTAGAGCATAATGAGTGGTACATGAGGTACTACTCACACTTACGTAAAAAAGAAAAAGGAGTAACAATGAATACAATAAAAAGAACAGTAAAAGCCATCCTATCTGCACTGAATGCAGAGGGTGGATTAGCACTATTCCAGCTTCTATTCTGGGGTGGTCTGTCCACGTTTGGATTAGTAAACATGGTAATCAGCCCTTATAGTGATATAGGGATGTTTGCTGGATTCGCTACTGAGTTTCCTAAGCTATCCATATGCCTATTAGTCATTGGTGTACCTGGTACGCTGATGTGTGGTATGTTCGCATACCTATATGGGCTATATGAAATGATGACTCAGTTCAAACGCAGTATGGCTATTAGTACTGTATTTGAAATAACAGGAGATGAAGTAACAATAACAAGCCCCAAGAAAGTAAATAGAATAAAGCAAGTAATAAAGAACATTCTTGGTGGTATGCTAGTAATAGTCATGGCTATAGGCTGTGGTGTAAGCGAAGAGACTATGTGTCTGTATACACATGATGTTACTAGTATTGCAATAGAAACAAAAGACGTTGATTATAACGGTGACCCTATAGGACACAGGGCTGCACCAATGTGTAATCAGTGTAAAGTGGTTAGAACACACAAAAATCATACTGTAGAGATACAGAATGATGTTTGTATAGTTAAATGTGTTAAACAAGAAGGAAAATAACAATGAACACAAAAACAGCTGCGGAGCTTAAACCTACAAGTCTAGATGAAGCTATGCTAACTCTAGCTGGGGTCCGTAAGGATCTAAGTACTTCCATAAATCATATTTACTTGAATGAAGGTGAATTGACATTTCGCTTTTTAGACAAGCTAAATATTAATGATGATGTAGCCGCTGATGTGAGGATTGATAAGCTCTTCAAACTGAATGTATTCTTTCAGATTGATGGGAAACTTGGTGATTCTAAGCGTCACAAAGCTACATTCATACGGAGCCATAGACCCTTTGAAGGTTTACAGCTAATGAACTTCTGTAAAAATGATGGTCATAGCTGTGATAAGGGTTGTATGGAACTTGCGCACAAATCCGTAAGCTCTTTAACCGTAAGTGAACTTGTAGGGGCAACTATGCTGCATGCAGAAACTGTCAATACTTGTAAAACTACGATTAAGAGTCTTGAGTCCTGGATTAAAGAGAAGAAACAAGCAGAGGCTGAAGAAATTGTAGAGTCTCTTCATAAACTACAACTAGTTACTGGTCCTATTACTAGTAACTTAGTAGATCTCTTGGATCCTCATAGAACAGAGGAAAATAGAGAGACTCAAGAATGGTAAAGTAGTATGGAAACAAGCAGGCCCTGAGGTTAGGGACTATGCAACACGGCAGGCAAAGCGACCTGTTGAGCATAGGGAGAGGTTCGATTCCTTTCCCTGCTTCTACTCAATGTTGAGTAAGAAGTAACAAACAAACAATAACAAACAAGAAAGGAAGTATAAATGGAGATAGAAAGCAACATACTTCACTTACCTGAGAAAGGGCAGCCATTAGTGAGCCCTGCATTTGAAGAAGTTACAATTGATATTGATGGAAACATCAGTACAATAGATGCTTCTTTAACGTTCATAGTTAAGATGTGGATTATCCACTGTTTAACTGGAAGTGCAGTATACGAACAGAGAGATTGTAAGTTAGATTAATAATCTCTCAACATTCTGGTCATGATGTAAAACTGACCATGCCCGGCCTTATATATTGTTTTGGGCTATGGGTCGGGCAAAAAGCCCTGTTAGCTTAATGGTGAAGCGTCTTCTTTGAGGCTCGGAAGGACGAGAAGAAGAAGAACCTGGTTCGATTCCAGGACAGGGCACGGGATGGAGGAAATGAAGTAGATAGTCTTCAGCGATATACACTGTGTGTCTCTAGTGTGCATCTACTCACCTCAATAGAGAGCTACTCTGGAAGTTTTTCCCAGAGGGGGAGAGCTCTGAGGTAATGGAAAGACAACATCCTGCTCGGATTATAGAGCTATATAGGAGGATCTATATATGGACCGTAATTGGGAGGGTCAAGATGACTTCTCACTCTTCCGAGTGTCGCCCCAGTGAGAGGCGGTACGTAAAATATAGAAAAGTATCTCATACGATTCGTAGGTTAACTAGAAGTGCACCATGTTATGACTGCTTAAACTATGGAGACTTTGTTGCGTAGATTGATCACTTATGATCGACGCCTATGGGAGCCGCATAATCACACAAAATAGCACGCTAGGGAGTATTACTGGGAAGCCCAGTTGAAATCCGCTCAAGTGCTAGCCAAGCTTCATCTGATAGACTATGTATGTACTAATAGTAGATGTAAAACTAAGTTAATAGGCTAACCATGTATAATATGGAGGTGACAGAAATGTTACAACTTATACTGTGTTTAATAAGCAGCTTATTCATAGCATTAAATCCGGTGTCTTTAACACTGGATCATAATGCTTATGATACAGCTGATGTCAGTAAGGTCGACTCTACACCCGGCCCTGACATTCAACATATGGTGTATACAATGTTTCTACGCATAAAACGGGGTAGCAATCGCAGATTCAGATATGTGAGAAACGCTAAGAAGAAAAATAAGCTTATGAGATACTTTGTTTGCTCATTTATGAGACAAGTGTTTGCTTATCTTTCGCACATTAACCTAGTGAGATACGTCTTTAAGAATCGTATACATAACGTGGCAGTAAATGCGATAAAATGGTATAAAGCCCATACGCCAATTCTGACACGACGCTTATTGGATCCGTCTTATGTTGAATCTGTCTTATCAGTATTAGACAGACGGTTCAGACTTGTGTATGCTCAATTCTGGGTTAATTACTTTAAACGACCTGCATTGGTAGTAGGTCTAATGGCAGTGGTGACTACTGCGGTATTAGTCACGAGTTCTGGAGGTAACTCTCTGGATCTCTCCTTAATAACAAGTACAATAGGAGGTACGATGATGACAAAAGTAACAAAAGTCTTGGATAAACCCAAGGCAAATCAAAGACTGCAGATCATCTACGAAGACAACAAAGGTACATTAGAGCGTAAATCTATGACTATCCCTACAAGGACTGTTCTGGATAAGTTCTTTAATGACTATATTGTTGTTACTGTTACGGATCGTGAGATCTATGACAAAATGATCAGTGGTAAGATGGTTCCGGATTATGAAGCTAAAGTACTAGAAGCTGATTCGGATCAATACAAAATGGAGACTATAGCTCTTACTGGCTACTATCCTGCGTTAAGTTATATTAATGCTAAAGATGGTGGTATAGGAGTATTATTCTTCGTGAGAGGTAAGGGTAAGTTCCTTGATGGTCTAGTAACAATGGGCTTAAAGGCTACTCATTCTATATTTGGTGGTCACGGTAAGACCATGAAATATCTGAAGAGAGTATTTGCTCCACATAAAGCATATACTGATCAGATGCCTACTCTTCATGTTGAAACCGGAGAAGCTGCTAGTTATATGGCAGGTGGTTTATTGGGTAACATTAGTTATCTAAATAAAGCATTTCCTGAACTAGACTTCGAAGTAGGTCAACTATGGAAAGTTACGCTCTTAACAAACAAGGAGTTTCATAAGGGACATATGTTAGTCAGAGATTTCGGTCCTGATATTATAGCGTATGAACCTAAGTCAGAGTTAAGTGCTACTAAAGATGAGTGTCAGTTCTTTGCTATTCTTGGTAGAGCATCTTTGAATGAAACCATACGTACTGATTTCCAGTCTATATTGGATTTTGGTATGCAGGACTTCTTTGTTGAGTATATGACTGAGTTCATCACTGATATAAATACGCATATGGATGACATAGAGTATTTACGTGATAAACTAGGTATCTATGCAAACCTAGAGGATGATAAGATGGATTATCTGCTAGTTGAAGCGTTAACTCGTCTAAAGAATCCTATGGACTACCCTGGGATAGCAAAACGTGTTGTACGTCATTTCTTAGAGGTGATAGCAACCGTTAGTAAAGCATCAGTACCATTCCCTGAAGACACTGGGTTACGTGGGTATTTGTTCGCAGATCCTACAGCCCTAGGTAGTATGGGTGAGCATACTGACAGAGGTGTGCTAAAAGTAGGTGAATGCCATGTACATTCAAAAGTTGAAGGTGATGTTGCGATCTTTAGACAACCACATGCTGAAGGTGAGTTCGATGTACTTAAAGCTGTCAATAATCGAGTTCTATGTAAATACAGTGGTGACGCCATCTTCTTAAGTAGTAAAGATCCAGAATGGTTACTACTAGCTCTTTGGAGATTTGGTGGTGGTGATCTGGATGATGGTGCTGTTGTACTAATGGAAGATAAACTGGTAGCCCACTTCAAGACTCTTAGGAGACTGGAAGAAGGTGAACGTAAAACGGAGAAAACTACTGATATGCATAAAGCTGATAAGATTATATCTGCTCTTGCTAGTTTTCCACCAGTAGATCTTACAGAGGTAGGCTTCCGTAAGCTACTTGGTACCATTGGCGGTGAAGGTATGATTGGTAAGTTGGAGAACTACCGTATGCATCAGGTAGCTCTTCATGCAAATCCTACAACTGGTAGTCCTGTATTTGGGATTGATCAGGAAGGCTTCATTGATGCCGAAGCTAAGGATCAGCATACAAATCACCCTGCTGCTGTTGATGCTGATAAACACTGGGACGAAACTGAAGTTGTAGCATATAGTTTCACTGATGATGCTATAACAAACAGCCGTCTACCTAGAGTAGGTAAGTTAGTTGAGTTGAACGGACACAAAGTAAGGAAACCTGGTATACGTACTAGGATACTTGCTGGTAAGGATGAGAAATCATTAGTTGCTGAACTTAGACACTATTTGGTTACTCGTAACTCTTCTGAAGTTATAGAGCGTCATATAAGTCGTAAGGCTTGTAAGAAGCTTATAAAGTCAATAAGAGCTATCCGCTCAGCTAAAGTGTTTGTAGCTAAGCATGAATGGGTAAATAATAAAGGTGTAGTTAAGGTTATTAATACTCCAGTATGTGAAGCTGTGCATACTGTTGAGGAAGCTGTAGAGGATCTTCATATTACTATGAATAAGAATCTATTGATCAACCTGAACAACATCTCAATGAAGCCCGCAACGTTGTCAGTTCCTGCTCACATACGTTCAGATGCGGCATTACTAAGACAGAACTGGAATGCTCATTTCATTAGAGATGATGGTAAGGCGCTATCTGGTTACGATCTAGGTGAGGCATACGAAGCAGCGTGTGAAGAAGTAGCTAACTTCCTTGCTCCGCTATCTGATACTAGTTGTATGTTCATATCTGCGTGTATATTCTCTAATACATACGTAGATAAGGAGTTAACTGAAGTATTGGCTGCAGATATCTTGGATGGCACTCGTGGTTATCCTGATGGACTATTGTGGTCTGCTGATGTTAAAATGGAAGATCCTTTGACTGGTAAGAAGACAGTCATCAAGAAGGGTCTATACCATTATACTCTAGATCTCTTAGAGGCTTGTGGTGAAGGTGCGTATGCTCGTAAAGTTGAATTCTGTGATCTTGATAACAACAGAGACAACTATAAGTACTGGGCTACATGTGAAGAAACAGTTGTAGTAGCTCATAATGATGTACGCGTCAAGGGTACTAACATGTATGTTGGTATTGCTGAAGTACCTAATGGGACTTACAAAATGAAGAAAGGTTGGATCTTTGTATATCCATCTTTCAACTATGCTGAGAAGATAGTTCTTCCTAAGTCATGGGTCATTGTTGAGGGCTGGCATTCTAAGCTCTCATCTAACGATAAGCTCTCAATGGATGATGTACAGGACTGGAAAGAGTTCTTTAATGGTAAGACAGCCACAATAACGTATGTTGAAAAGCATCCTGTTACTGGTAATCCTGCTAATGAAGTGATCTGCGAGTCCCGTCACGTAGGTTGGTTACAACGTAAAGATATACACGTTATAACTGAGCCAGTTGAAGTGACGTTAAACGAATCTGCGTTCAAATATAGCATGGTTGCTATAGCGCAGTAAATCATAACGAACTGAGCCCTGTCTTCGGATGGGGCTTGGTTAATTATAATGAATAAGGCGCGAGGCACTAGGGTATTAACGAACCAGTAAGAGTCTGGTCCCCGAAGCGCTTAAGCCAACCTCCCAGATTGGAATGAGGGATTTGATGGTTCCTCCCTTTTGTACTTAAGGAGGTGTGCTTCGATGCACATTATAAGCCTCCCTAAGTAGTTGCACTGCAGGTAAAGTACAATGGATTTTAAAAGAAACGTTAGCAACGGTATCCTTGACCTGAACGATTCAACATTACCGTGTTGAGCCTCTGCGGAGGTAAACAAGTAAGGGGCTAAAGTACCTATACCCACTGATTAGATTGTCTATGTATCAGAGCAGGTAGACGTTAAGACTAATTGGGAATTAAAGGAGGCCTAAACAAAGACCTAATGATAATGTCGTAAATATATATGACGACATTGGCGTCTTCGGGTTGAAATTCCTAGAGGGTTGCTTACCCTAAACATCATTTTTGTTACCTCCGGGGAGGTGTCTCCAGGTCGAAGGAAATGCCTCCCATAAAATTGCAATAGTGGTAATTTCTGGGGAAGACCACTCTAATCAAAGAGCGAAAGCCTTTTCCCCATACTAATTTTGTAGGAACCTCCCACTAGTCGAGGTGGGTTGTATAGTTTAATTGGAGATGTAAATATGGCTATTGATCTAATGACTGATAATTTTCCCCAACGGAAAATAAAGGACTTCCTTCGCGCTTGTAACTGTGAGAAGATTCTAGGTTACTTGGCTCTTATTGTTATACAAGAGCTGATCAAGGTAATCAAAGGTAGACCCGCTCCAGGTGAAGCTGCTTTTGGAGACTCTGCTCATCTTATGGATGGTAATGCTGATAACTACCATGAACTTGATGGTATGACTATGCCTGAGGAATATACTATGTGCTCCTGTGGTAACTGTGATTCCAGCCGTACTTTTCATAAGGATCATCAGTATCTTGTAAAATGTGCGCAAAGCCTTCTGAGGTATGGAGCATGAAGGCATTATATGCAGCAATCAAGGCTATCCCCTTAGCCCTGCTTGAGAATGCTTTATATGAAGTTGATTCTAATTCTGGTCAACCAAATCCTCAGTATGATGAAGTACGTATACTTCGAAGTGCAATCAGTCGCTTTCTTGAAAATACTAAACAATTTATTAAATAAGGGGAATAAAAGATGGCAGAAAATCTAATCACTGACCACAAGATAGTGAAGTTGGAAATGAAAGCCTTTGAGCAAACTATATTCATTCCTTATAACTTAGCATACCAGGCAGCAGGTGCTCTTGGAATGCAAAGGAGTAAGAAGAGTGAAGGCTTGTTTAAAGGAATGTTGGACCATGATTCTCTTAAAGGGATAGTTACAGATCATGGATATGAATTTGATAACAAATGTGCTCTGATAGGTTTTCAGGGTCCAATGGTGTACATGTTCATATTCTATGATTCTAATGCTGAACTAAGAGTATCAAAGCTCTCCGATGTGGAGGATTACCTTCTACAGAGAGAGTATCATGGAATGTCTTTCAAAAGCATGGCAAATCTATGTTGGAGCCCTAACTATGGGGTAGATCTAATGATGACAGCAAATAGTATCCTGATGTACCTCCTACAAGAGATGAAGTATGCTTGTGAGACTTGTGCCTCCCGAATACCATCTGGGTGGCAGTATATTCAGATGTCATGGGATGCTCAGTTGTTTGAAGCACGGACATCTGGATTTAATGAAATTGGACTAGCACAGGTAACTAGTAAATGGGGACATAAATCATGGGATAATGTCTTTGTTAAAGATGGAAAAGTTTATAAAGAGGATACATTATGATGTCTAGACTTCATTCATACTGTGTACCTAATAGGATAGAGACTCAGCCTCCCGTTAAAAAACGAGGGCACGGTTTTACCAAGTCTCTTTGCAGGAAAGCTAAAAAGAAACGCAATATTAAATAAGAGAGTACCTAAGTAAGGGTTCGGCTTCTACTTCTAATCGGCAACAAGGCCTATCAAATTAAAAGGATCACTGGAAGATATCCTGATCAGCCACTCATGATTGAAACTTTCATACGATATCATGAGGTCAGGTGAAGGAAGATTCGGTTACTTATCGTCACTGCCCAACCTACAGATGACGGCTCTCTTACCGGTTTATAATTAAAGGGGGCGTTTCGATAAATATATTTGTGATGTTGCTCAAGCGAGCTGACCTCAATGGTTTGAATCCCTCCAGATTTATACCTAGTTGATCAATATATTTACAAACGCTCCCTTTTTAAACTAAGAAGGAAATAGTAGTATGAATATTATAACTAATGAAGATCAATTGAGAATACCTTGTAAACCTGTTGATCTTGAAACCGGTCATGAGATCGGTAAAAAACTCCTTAAACATGTAGTAGAGAATGCAGATAAGGAAGTAGGGCTTGCTGCAAATCAAGTCGGAATAGATGCTAGAGTGATTGCAATAAATGTAAAAGATCCTATATATTACATTAATCCACGCATTACTAGTACCTCCGAAGAGGAATTCATATTCCAGGAAGCATGCCTATCATTCCCTAAGAAAACTGTATATACCTCCCGCTACATGCAGGTGACTGTTGAAGCTGATAATATAGAAGGAGCGCATGTGTACTATGCAAATGATGAACGGTCACAGTTAAAGACCGCTTGTATTCAACATGAAATAGATCATATCAATGGTCTTACTATGTTTGATCGAGAGGTGAAGTTGGAACCGGTTAGAACTGATGACAAGGTGGGACGCAACAATCCCTGTCCTTGTGGTTCTGGTCGGAAATATAAGAAATGTTGCATGTAAACGAAAGGATGACATGAGTATAGAAGTTGTTAGTTTTAATAAATCCGGAAATAAAGCACAGATTATTGTTCGTAAGGATGATAGTGCTCCGGTTACCCGTCACGTTAGACGTAATGGCGCAGTCTGGCAGGACAATAAGGGTATTAAATACAATGTGCCTGAAACCTCACAATAGAGAGGAAGTTATGTCAAAAACACGTAAACCTAAAAGACGTCAATTTGTGCCACCTAAGAATAGGCTGGCTGATCTTGTACGTAAAGTTGAGTTCGGTGAAGGAACAGAAGACTGGCTTATTAGAGTTATAGCAAAAGCCATTGGTAGTAATAAAGAAGCCGAAGTTAAATTCCATAAATCATTATTAAATAAGGAGACCACCTAATATGGTATCTGATCCAAATGTTATTACAACTATACACACAGTAAAGAATGCTGTAAAAGAGATTATATCTCATTTCTTTTCTCGCAAGGAACAGCATATTGAAATTGTAGCTATTAAAGCAGCGGCTAATTTCCAAAAACTGTTCATTGAAGGCGTAAAGATGGCGCCAGAGATTGTTGAAGAATGCCTTAAACAAGGAGAAGTAATCAACCAAAGAGTACAGGAGTTTGAAAAAGCTAATTCTGTTCCGCTTCAAGATAATGGTGCAGAAGCCTAAGCTATCTCAGTGGCTCATAGCCATTATTGCATTTCCAATATTATTCATAATGGCCGTATTATTTGCAATCGGAGGATTAATTGGTTCCCTAGCGGATAAGATCCTCCCTAAACATAAATAAAAGGAATAAACATGTCTGTAAAGTATGATACATTAGTTACACTCTCGAAGAAAGTCATGTCAGATGAAGAGTTAGTAGAACTTTATCTAGAGAACCTTGAGTTAATTGATGAAGCACTCTACTTGGAGTCGTTATGTCTCCAATCCTAATTGATCTCTTACTAATCCTAGCAACGGTATTTATAGTTGGATTTAGCATTGGACTGGCAGTATTTAAGTTACTGGTAGTCATTAAGAGATCATTGCGCCACGATTTGAATAGACTTAAGTCGTGGGCTAATCGATAACCAAAACCCAAAGAGAAGGAGCATCTATATGTTATATACAACAATAGATCAAGATCAACCGATAACAGGTTCGAACTTTCAGTTCAAGAATACTCGGAAAGGTCCTTTGGTGCAGTTTGTTGATCCAGTTCATGGATTAATATGTCTGCTCCGTGCCTTACCCGAGACACCTTGTGCAAAGTTCATTCGTGATAGTCATATAAGAACATTTCGTGCTTTATATGATAAGACTAATCCTAAGGATAGTTTTCGAGCAGTTACTGACGCTCAAGTAGAGTGGCGTAACAAACAGACTTGGGAGCTAACTGCAGGTATAGTATATATGAATGGAGATCCTGCTTATCGTCTCATTGATAATTCAGTAAGAATTAACGATACATGGTTCGAGTTTCATGCGAATTATGTAACATCTGTTAATACCGTTACTGAATTAGATGAGTTCAGTACATCCGTTGAAGAGTTCTTAACTAGCTATCTTTCTACGCTAGTAGGAACCGCTCAGCACATAGACTGGTTCAGACAGTCACAGGCAAAGCTCGTAGAGGAAGTAGTCTCTCAAAGAGAAGCCGTAGCATAACCATGTCAAATACAGCTAAAGCCGCAGAAGCCTTAGGCAGTGTATCTGTTAAGGTCACTGTAGGTCTTACTAAAGCCTTGCTGTCCGTAGGCAAAGGTATGTTAAAACAGTTACTAAACAGTCAACCAACAAAGAAAGGAGTCAGAAATGGCCAATTCTCATAAAGCTAAGTTAGAAGAAGCTCAAGCACAGCAAGAAGCATTATCCAATGCAGATCAGCTGATTGAATCTTCTATAGTAGACCTCGCAAAAGGTATCGCAGCCAAGCTAGTTAACAAAATAGCAGACGTTAAAGAAACATTAGTTTCTAGCGATCCTACTATACGTAAAGAACAAGAGTTTATCCGTAAGGTTAACTCTCAGAACTTACGTAGTGAGTGTGAAGCTGTAGGTACAGCCGCAGGTCAGACAGCTCGTAAAGCAGTCGACATTGCATATGGCGCAACCAAAGGCCTTGTAAGGGGTATCACTACCGGTGGTAGTAATCCTAGCAAAGGCAAAGCTTCTAAATCTTCTAAATAATAGCGGATCGATAAGTATTGGAGGGGTCGCTAACGCTTCCCCTCCGTGCTTACCACACGCCTATAATATTTAAAAGAAGCTGGGGTACCTCGGGTGGTCAGGGACTCAGGAGAGTGAATAAATGGGGTCAGATTTACCCCGAAATTGGGTATGAAATTAACCCTAACTACCTCCTGGATCTTTCGAATCGATTCGAAATTCCCAACCTCGGGTGGTCAGGGACTCAGGGAAGTGAATAAATGGGGTCAGATTTACCCCGAAATTGGGTATGAAATTAACCCTCAAACGGATTAACCTATAATAAGAGAACTTCTTATTAAATGGCAGAACAGTTGCTGTTTTAAATCCAATCCTAGGACCATAACACCCTCTTCCTGCTACTTTCATACATAAAGAGTACTTGAGGTACCATTTATGCCCCAACGTAGCACAATCCCCCGAGGCGGCAGCCGAGGGGAGGGGCCCACTTGTGGGAAAGTATTCTAATGAATACTCAAACCCCCGGAGGGGGAGGGGCCCGCTTGCGGGAGGGCTGATACAATTCTATTGTATCATATACTATATCAAATCTAATTTAATATAGTATCCAAGTAAATAAATTCATATTATTCATCTAAACTTACTTAAAGTTTAAAGCTTAGTGCGCTTATGCACTCACTACAATATGAACTTACTTTTACTTAATATATGCGAACGCCTATCGTCAGGGTCACCCTGAGTAGAGAAATAGTTCGCTAAACACTTAAAGTAGGAGACATACATATGTCAAACAAGACTACTTCTAGTAGCTTTGAACCTTATTTCAAAGCTAATCCCACTACACCTAAAGATCCTAAGGACATTCCGACACGTACTACAAGTACTGGCATAAGACCTGAAGATCGATTACCTAATCTCCAGGTACTTGTTAAAGCCACCCGCGCACACTTCTGTGAAGCAAGTGGCGATAAAACAAGATACTATACTGGAAGTTTCCTGATACCTGAAGGAACACTAGATTCGGACATCCAAGTAATTCTTCCAGAGCATAGGCGCTTCTGGCAAGCAACCAGCTATGGCTGCAAGGACATTGGAGGACGAAGCATATGTGTTACTGAATGGACATCGGTAACTGACAAAGTATCACTACCTAGAGTATGCAGTCATTCTCTTAGTACGTATGTAAATGGGAAACAGGTTACAGCTGTGACTCCCATTGCCATCGGCTCTATTGTAGAAATTGATATGCATCACATTAGTAAGACTTCTAAGTACCGCAGATACAAAGATATTAAACTCTCCGAGGGTAATTACTTCTATGTCAATGACTTATGCATCTTTCGAGGTGCTTCGGTCCTAAGCATAGGAACGAATCTCTCACAGAGTGACACTCTGTATAAGATACATGACCTCCCTCCTAGGTACCGTTCCTTGCAACAAGCGTACTTTGCTTTAGACAAGGAGACACCTAGTCCATTCAAGGGTACCATGGTACTGCAGACAGCTGCATACAAGAGTCGTAATCCAAGATATAGATATCGTAATCACGCTAAATAAGGAATAATTAATATATGAAATGTGTTAAACATACAACAAATGGTAAAATACAACGTATACCAGATAGTCAAGCAGCGGCTCTAACTATGACTGATAAGTGGAACTATTGTTCTAAAGAAGAATGGAAGGAGTCAGTACGAACTAAACCTAAAACGTAGGAGAAGACATGGGACAACATATACAATGGACAGAAAAGGTGATATTCGATTTAGTAAAAGAATATCCTTTACATCAACGAACGTCCTCTTATATCAAAAGAAATAATCCCAAGTTACATAGTGCTATTAAGAGAAGATTCAAAAATCCTAGCTTTGCTAATATGATGGATAAAGGAGGTTTTGATAGAGAACTCTCTCTTAGAGCAGCTTATGTTAATGTTAATCAACAGCCAACACCTAAGCGAGTAGGGCAATTGGAATCAGGGTACAATTGGTCTCATGAATATGTTAAACGCTATGGAAGAAAAGCCTGGTCTGTAGATGTAACTAAAGAAGTTGAACGTGCATATGAAATCAAGAGTATGGAGAGACCTATATTTAAGGATAATATTGGATTCTTTTATATAGCTAAATCAGGTTATGCAGAGAAATTAAAAATAAGATCATGCGTAACATGTAGTGTTGAATGTTTATTCACACGTACAAAAACAAGGAAACAATACTTATGCATGCAATGTACTGCTAATAAGAAAGGAATAGAACTGTTACCAGGCCCTCCTGATAGTTTAGTCAATAAGTTGGTTAAAGAAGAATCTGATAAGCATATACGTACACGATGTGGGAGGCATAAACCTTATAGTCTTCTGTACTCTAAGATGTCTCAGTTCATGCCAGCAGAAGGTTTAAATGGTGGTGTTATATCACTTCCAGGTACCGTGCCACATGCAGATCTTGGAAGAATGTTAAGCCACTTCCATAATATAACTCATGTATGGTGGTATGAAATGAATCCTAGTAATATGCCTATAGTGCGTGATGCTGTTAAAGACTGGAATCTTATACTTGGACATAAAACTAAGTTCAAGATGTTTCCAAAAAATGTATTGTCAGGTTTTGGGAATGGCCGTGGACATGCATATAATAGAGGAGGACTAAGAGGTCATAAAAACATAGGTCTTGCTAACATAGACCTGGAGTGTACTATGACTGATGAGATTCTTGATGGATGTAAGACAATTATAAAGAAGGGACTCATAGGACGTGGAGTACTAGGTATCGTACTCAATGTAGCTACTAGAGATAGAAAGGGTATGACAGTAACCAAGAGAGCAGATATGTGGAGAAACATGATAAAAGAATTTGAAGTATTGTACGATTCAAGTACGCAGCCATATCATGCTAAGTTCAGATATAACTCAGGAGTTGTTGGCTGTAATATGTCTATATATGGTGCAGTACTGAGAAAAAAAGAAGCAATAAACTCAGGTCGTCAAAGGATGAGAAAGATGAGAAAAAAATCGCATTAAAGAATAAGGAGATATAAATGAATAAGAATAAAGTATTAAAGAAAAAGCTTATCGATATGATGATTAATAAAGGCTGGGTACGTAAACTCGAAGAGTCTGAGGCTAGCCTCTTTAACTATGATCTCGTATATGGTCCAGAAATTAATAGTAGGGATCAACTAGAACATATGACAGAGGATATACTTGAAGTATTGGGATTCAAATTAGGTAAAATTTCAAGGAAAATTTGTACACTTAATGAAGATGAACACGAGTGGCCCGGTACGCATGGAAAAGATTGGTAAAAAAAATCGAATTAAAGAAAGGACTGAAGCATATGAATAAAGTAAATAAGAAACATAATGATTTAACAGAAAAAGTTGTATTTGACCTTATTAAAGACGAAGGATATTGTCCAGATGATTTTGATGAACCTTATGGAGTATTGAATGGAAAAGAGTTAATAGAAGATGTTATAAAAGTATTAAAAATGCGTTATAGCTTTATACCTCATTGTCCGGGGCTCATCCATTAGAAATAGAGAACTTAACTATGAATAATGAAATATACTTAAAACATGCATTTTTAGGTGCATTTTCTGATTTAGCTCTATATCCAATGAAGGTTGGACAGTTGAAAAAGCTTTCGCATCTTCAAATGCCAATAAAAGCATTTCATATCCTATGTAAGGATATACATGCTAGGTTATCATCATTTGAGTACAAAGGTATTGTTGGAAACTTTTATCTACAATCAAATACTACAGATTCGTTTGTTGATATAATCTTTGGTAAAAAAGAACATATAGATGCTTGGCATTCATTATGGAAAGATTTATATAACGAATCAATTACTCTAAATAAATATCATACTGAAATAGGATTATTATTTGGATATAGTATTTGTGCTATTCATAAGTATCTAGAAGATAAGTATGAAATGTTTCCTAATCAACAAGTACTTGACTACTTACGAGGAGCTCTACCTGATCAGACAGAAGGACCTCCCCCTGAAGAGTTTTTCTGTAATTTTGCAGAAATAACAGATAAACTATATGATACAGTTGAAGAATCAATTGTATGTAATGATATCGAAGATAATATGTTAATGGAAATGGAGATAGAGAATTATGAATGATGCTAAAGTAACTATAAGACCATTAAGTAATGGCTTTGTATTAGATAATAATGAAGATGGAGAATATTACATCAAGAATCTAGCTGAAGTATTCAGACAGATATTCTTGTTTTATACAGAAATAGCTGAAGTATCAAGTGAAGACTATAATGTTATATTACATCAAATGGAAGATTTAGTAGACTCTAAGTATACTATGAGCTATTAACATGGATGCTATACTATTCTGGTTTGCAATTGGTATGGCAGTTATAAGTCTGTGCGTGCTACTGGTAGTACGTATCATAGACATTATTAAATGGTTATGGAGCATTTATGCCACAGATTCTAGTATTTAATACAGATAAGACTACAGAGCAAATGCATAAAGGACTGCAACAAGAGCAGTTCTCTCTACACTGTCCAGTGAAACGTATTGACTTCATAGATAATAAGGTTAGAGAAAATATACAAGAAGAAGACGTAGAATTAACTCCAAGAACTATAAAAACAATGCTTAAGATTGTTAAGGACAATGTAAAAGATTTTACTATGGCCTTCTTTGGTTCAGGAGACTTTCATCATTTAACATTATTTATGTTACAAGAACGAAAGAGAGACTTCTTCTTAATTATGTTCGATCATCATTATGATGTAGGGTCATTTAGATCTAAACATGGTCCATGTTTTGATTATGACTGTTGCAGTTGGATGTACTCAGCTTTATGGTTACCTAAATGTAAAGGAGTAATCCTTGTTGGTCCTAATAAACATGGGTTCATTCTACGAAAAGTTCAAAGTATTAAGTATCTTAAAAAGAACTTAAATCTTCATGTAGTAGAGAAAGATGATAAGAATCAATTAGATACCTATGTTAAGTATCTTGATACTATTCCAAAAGATTGTGATATTTATGTAACAATCGATAAAGATGTACTTACAGAAAAGGATTTACTTACCGACTTTGATGGAGGTTCCCTAACTGTGCAGGATATGTTCACTATGCTTAGTGTTCTTATAAAAAAATTTGGGAAAAGAATTGTTTCAGCTGATGTATGTGGAGATCCTCGACACACAGAAGATTATAAACAAACTAAATTAAAAGATGTAAGAACTAAGCATCTATTATTTAATCAAGGTATAATTAAACTATTTAATAATTATTTATGGGAGAATAAATGAATTTAGGAATAGATCTTCATGATACTATATCATACAATCCAGAGTTCTTTAAGGCCTTATTAACAAATTGGCCCTTTAAAAGATACATAGTAACTGGAACTCCCAAGTCACAGAAAAATAAAACAATAGAACTCTTGAATTCATATGGAATTACACAAGAACATTATGATAAAGTTCTTTCAGGCTATGAGTATAAGAAATCAGAAATGAATTTATCTCATTTTAAGCACATGAGAGAACATAAGTTACAAGTAATAAAAGAATATGATATTAAAATATTCTTTGATGATAATCCATTCTATGCAAATTATTTAAAAGATAATACTACAGTATTTCAGGTAATCTTAAGCTCTAAGTATTTAGAAAGCTTCAAAGAAAAGGATCCATTCTTTACCTGTAATTTTCAAGCTGATCAGTTTAAGTATTTAGAAAAACTTACTGATAGTAAAATTAAGAAAACTTTAAATAACTAATAAGGAATTTATATGAACGATGCAGTTATTGTAGATGTGGATGGTACTCTTGCTCTTATGCAAGGCAGACGTTCACCGTTTGCTTGGGATGAGGTAATGCAAGATGATCCTAATCTTCCTATCATTAAGTTAGTTAATATACTACGTGATAGTGGGTTAGAAATAATTATTACAACCGGACGAGATGGTATTGCACTAAACGACACAAAGGCCTGGTTAACAAGCCATGGTGTTGTGTACGATGCCATCTTTATCCGGGACGTTGATGATTTTCGTAAAGATTCAATAGTCAAACAAGAAATATATGACAATCAGATTAAAGATAACTGGAATATACAATATGTAGTTGATGACCGTAATCAGGTTGTTAGTATGTGGCGTGACTTAGGTCTAACAGTACTACAAGTAGCTAATGGAGACTTTTAATTAAATGTCAGAAATCCGGGTAGCAATTAATGGCTTCGGCAGGATCGGAAGGTCTGTTGTTCGAGCTGCAAAAAAAATGAATGCAGATATCAACTTCGTTGCCATTAATGATTTAATGGATCCGGAACAGCTGGCAACAGTACTGAAATATGACTCTGTTCATGGTATTTACCCTGGTGAAATCAAAGTTATTGATAACAAGATTCTAACCGTCGATGGTGATCATATAAAATGTTTGTCCATAAAAGAACCTGAAGATTTACCCTGGGATGAGATGGATGTGCATGTTGTAGTTGAATCTACAGGAATTTTTAGATTTAGAAAGAATCTAGAAAAACATTTGTCTGCAGGTGCAAAACGTGTCATACTAACCGTCCCACCAAAGGATGAAGTGGATGCAACAGTCGTCCTTGGAGTTAATGATCATATCCTATCCGGAAATGAAAAAATCATATCCAATGCCAGTTGTACAACAAACTGTGCCGCTGTTTTATGCAAACCAATTCAAGATAACTTTGGAATCAAAGAGGGCTATTTAATTACAGTTCATGCCTATACAATGGATCAAAGACTACTGGATTATCCTCATAAGGATATGCGTAGAGCAAGAGCAGCAGCAATGTCAATTATCCCTACTACAACAGGTGCAGCTAATGTACTTGGGGAAGTGATTCCAGCTCTCAAAGATAGAGTAGATGGAATTGCATACCGTGTTCCGGTTCCGGATGGATCTGTAGTTGATCTAGCTTTAGAGCTAAAAACAGATGTAACGGTTAATGATATAAATTCAGTCATG
>CEPX01047763.1_pt1 | contig 19437 bp, 21 predicted proteins | sample 361361 | NCBI WGS metagenome assembly CEPX01 (sample SAMEA2619974, study PRJEB7988) | marine metagenome | biome: marine biome (ENVO:00000447); feature: mesopelagic zone (ENVO:00000213) & marine oxygen minimum zone (ENVO:01000065); material: "saline water (ENVO:00002010), including plankton...
TGGAATAATATAGCAATTTAAATGGCTCATATGGTATGAGCCATTTAATACTATCGTTGTAGATTTTTTACTACATCATCCAGTGCCATATTCTTTGTATCGCGTTTACCTTGTTCGCGAACAGCAAGTTTTTTGCCGCTCATCTCCTTGTCTCCAATAACTAAAATATATGGAATTTTTTGCTGTTCCGAAGTTCTTATTTTTTTGCCAACTGTCTCATCACTCTCGTCAATCCACACTCGTACGTCTTTCTCTGTAAATTCATCCGCAAGTTTTTGTGAATATTCAAGATGTTTATCTGTAGATACTGGAAGAAGGGCAATTTGGATAGGAGCAAGCCAAGCAGGGAATGCGCCCGCATAGTGTTCAATTAATATAGATATGAATCTCACCAAGGAGCCCATGGTAGTTGTGTGTATCATAGTAACGCGCTCTTGTTTGCCTTTTTCATTAACATAATTTAGGTTAAATCGTTCTGGCTGGTTAAAGTCTAATTGAATAGTTGCCATTTGCCATTCTCTTCCAATTGCATCTCTTGCTATAAAATCAATTTTTGGTCCATAAAATGCTGCTTCTCCAACTTGTTCTGGAGCATCTACACCTCGTTCTTTTGCAAGTTTACGCATAACCTCTTCTGCATGTTTCCAATCCTTTGGATTACCTAAGTATGCATCTTTGTTTTTGGGGTCGCTTAACGAGAGGCGTGATTCAATTTCAAAGCTAAATGCTTGGTAAAATTCATCAACAATATCCCACACTTTAAAGATTTCATCCTTAATTTGATCTTTAGTGCAAAACACATGTGCATCATCTTGCGCAAATGCGCGCGTTCTTGATAAGCCCGAAAGTTCGCCAGTTTGTTCGTCCCTGTAGCACATGGTAGTATTGCAGTAGCGCTGCGGCATTTCTCGGTATGAGTGCGGCTTTCTATCAAAAATTTGTGTGTGATGCGGGCAGTTCATTGGCTTCATTGCAAACTCATGGCCTTCGCGAGTTTTAATTCTAAATAGCTCGTCATTAAATTTATCCCAATGTCCGCTTTTTTCGTATAAATCCTTTTTAGTGATATGAGGAATTTCAACTTTTTCATATCCTCGCTTTTTGCGAAGCTCCCATCCAAAATCATCCAGCACTTCCCGCAGAATTGTTCCTTTTGGAGTCCACAAAGGAAGCCCAGGGCCAACAAGATCGCTGAACACAAACAAGTCCAGTTTTGGGCCAATTATTTTATGGTCGCGCTTTACTGCTTCCCCGAGCATGTGTAAATAGTCAGAAAGAGATTTTTTATCTTCAAAAGCTGTTCCATAGATTCTTGTCAACATTGTATTTTTTTCATCTCCGCGCCAATACGCGCCAGCCAGCTTGGTCAGTTTGAAAACTTTAATGTCTTTGGTGGATTTTATATGAGGCCCTCGGCAAAGGTCTACAAAGTCACCAGTCGTATATACTGAAACTGTTGTTGTCTTTTTTTCTTTTGTGTCTTTTTCTTCTCCTCCATAGATTTCACTAGCATCTGTTGTGCCATGCTTTTTTAAGTCATTTAATAGCTCAACCTTATAGTCCTGCTTAAGTTTTTTAAATATCTTGATTGCTTCGTCAATTCCGATTTCTTTTCTTTTATATTCCAAATCCTGCTTTTGCAAATCCTGCATTTCTTTTTCAATTTTTTTAAGGTCGCTATCAGCAGGCTTTTCATTGCCTAAATCAATATCATAATAAAATCCATCTTCAACAATAGGACCCACGCCGAATTTCGCTTTTGGGTAAAGCTTCCCGATTGCTGCTGCCATTAAATGCGCTGTTGAGTGTCTAATTGTTTCTAGAGGTGTTGACATATAGTTTAGATTTATGTAGTATAGTATGTTTAGTATACACCAAAGTGGTGTTATGTAAAAACGTAGTTCCTTAGAAAAAGGAGCAGAAAATTGAAGTTCACTTTTTGTTGGGAGGTCCAATAAATGACGTCAATATCAGTTTTGAAACATCGGAAAAGCACCTTCATATTGTCGGGATGAGATGTGTGAAATATTAAAGTCTATGTGGGACGACGTTGGGTTTCAGTCAAAAGAGCTCGTTCCGAGAGATACGACAAAAGTCGTATTGCCTTGGAACGAGCTCTAGTTTTTTAAACCCGTGGTTCCATCCAAGTTTCCGCTTCATCGCGGACGCTTAATTTATTGATTAGGGATTTCGTAAAATGTCGTGCGGGTCAATGCGGCGGAGGGTGTACGTATTACCATCATGGGTAAAGCTGAATCTATAGCCCTTGGTAATGCGGCCTTCCCAGACGTCTTTCCATCCTTCGGTTTTCTTGGTCTGCAATGAGGGATGTATTGGATTTTGGACGAATGGGGTAAATTGTTTTTCGGCTCGTTTTTGTATCTGTTTTGGGAGTTTTGCAAACTCTTTCTTAAATCGCGGGCCTTTGATTATGGTCATGATGTTTTTAGAGATTTAAGAAAATCCTCTGGATTATCAAATACTTCTCCAATACGACCCGCCTTGATATCTCGTTCTACTTCGCGTTCACCCTCTTGCCATGATTCAAGCCACCACCAATGCTGGTCATAAGCAATAAGTTTTGCCTTAGTAGCTGCGTTTGCTTCTTCCATTGTAAGGCCTTTTGAGCTGACACAATAACCTCGCATTTTTTTGATTTTCTTTTTTGCGCGCGCCAAAACCCGTCTTTCTTCAGCAGAAAGCTATGGGATTGGAGCGGCGTCAATTAAACGTTTTGGCATAATGGTAACTTTTATGCCTTCTACTGCCCATTCAAGCACATCGCCTTCAATAAGGCCTATTTGGCTGCGAATTTCTTTTGGTACTGTAGTTTGACCCTTAGTTTTAATCCTACTTAAAGGTTTAGTGGATAATGTTTGCATAGTATTAAAGTGTTACTGTGTTACTTTACTACTATATCACTTTTTAATCTCTATATCTATATGATCTTTAAGATTGGGAACAGAGCGTACCCAGAACGGCCAGAATTTTATTTTTACATCCCTGATGCCTGTTATTTTTGTGAAATGCAGGCGAACCTCTTCTTGATTCATGCCAATAATATCCTCCTGCCTTAAGGCTGTTTCTGGAATTTTAGGCTGCATAGATGCGCTTATTGAACTTGATACAGTTAAATTTTTTTTGTTCAGCTCAATAGTATAGGAGTCATCGTCAAAATCTACTAAAATTTTGTCTGGAGGAATTTTTTTTATTAGTTCTTGCTTAATGATTTCTTCTACTCTTTTTTCATCATACATAAAAATGCTTCCTGTTCCGCTTGCAGTAATGGTAAATTCGCTGATATCAATATCTCCAGGATTCGCGCTTGCTTCCAAATCTGTAATTTCTATTACTAGATCTTCTTTTTCTGTATGAGCTTGGCTGCTTTCTAAAAATAATTCCCAAGCTTTTTCACGCAAAGCAGATTCCACAGCATCTTTGGCATTGTTGAATTCAGTAGGAGTTAAAGCGCGCACTGGCTCAGTTCCGCCTGTAAATGATTCTGAAACCTGGGCATAGATTTGATCTTTTAAATAAGCAAGAGCAGCAACTTGGAACCTTTCTTCGCCAATAACAACCTCTCCTTGTGCTCCTGGGTTTGTGGCAAATGCCGCGACTTGCACTTCCTTACCCGGAGGGATCTGAACTTGCTGCTTAGTTTTCAGCTCTAGACCTTGCTCATTCTGGAATCTTGTGTTTTTGACAAGAGTCTGGTTTCTGTTCGCTGTTGTATTATATATTGTAATTAATCCTTGCGCGTTTTTGTCTAAAGTAGAAGTTGCATCTACATTGAATTTTTGCGCGTGCTCTACATCTGTAGTAACCACAGATCCAGATATTGCAAGCTCTTTATCGCTCAGCGAAACCTCTTCTTTTATAGGCAAGGAAACAGAGTGGCTGATATCATCTCTGCTTAATACAATATCAACCCGAGCCTGTGAAAGCGAGAAGTAGAGGATAATGATAATTAGGTTTATAGTTAGAATTAAAAAGTTTACCGCAAGTTTGCGGTATGATTTAAGCTCAATAGTTTTTGCGAGCTTTTTTTTGGATGATTCCACTTTTTTCTGGGTTTTTTGGACTATATCCATGGTCTACTGATTACTGATAAGTACTGATATGCTGATACTATACGTGATTAATGGTTGCATTTTTTTCTCCTACAATGGATTTTATTTTTTCAGTTAAGCCATTTGTTGTGTCTACCTTAATAGGAAGCCTAAGTTTTTTAGTGCCATTAATATGCAGAACAACAGGCATATCTCCTTTTTCACGGTACAATATTTTTTTGATTTGATCAAGTGATTCTTGGTTTAATCTTATTCCTAAATATATGTTCAAATATGGCTGTTGGCTTTGGATAATTTTCGGTTTTTCTTGAGCTTGGGAGGCTTGGAATTTAAGAGCAGACTCTTTTGTAAGCAATTCAATATCATTGCAAATAATCTGCATATTTCCTTGTCTTGATTCTGTTTTTCCGGAAACAATTACGATTTGATCTTGGACAAGCTGTTGTTTGTGCTTTGCGTAGCTTCTAGGAAATACAATAGCTTCAATGGTTCCTGTTAAATCCTGCAAAGTCGCAAATGCCATTAAATCTCCTTTTTTTGTTGTGATTTCCTTTACAGCACTTATATATCCAAAAATATTAATTGATGCTCCGGTTTGCTGTATGTTTTTTATTTGATTTGGGCTTTGCTTTAGAATTTCTTCGTGCCTTGCAAGAGGATGGCTTGTGATGTATAGGCCTAATAATTTTTTTTCCCAGGCCAAGGATTCATCTTTATTTGGCTCCACTGGATCAAGGGTTAAGTTTCCTCCAGAACTATTTTGCGATTCCTCAAACAAGCTGGATTGATTGCGCATGCTTGCTTCATGGGACCCTCGCGCGTAATCCAAAAGCTTGTCTATGTTCGCGTGCAATGTATGGCGCTCTCCTAAGCTGTCCAAAGTTCCTGATTTTATAAAGCTTTCAACTGATTTTCTGTTTAAGTCGCGGTCTATAACTCGCTCTAAAAAGTCTGTAATGGTCGCGTATTTTCCATTTTTTTTACGCTCCTTAATTATTACTTCAACAATATGATTGCCAATATTCTTAATGGCAGATAATCCAAAGCGGATAGTATTGTCATCCACAACAGTAAAATCAGCAAAACTTTCATTAATGTCTGCAGGAAGAACTTTAATGTCCATTGCTTTGCATTCATTTACTGCTTCAGCGACTTTTTCTATGTCATCGCTTTCAGCGCTCATTAAGGCAGCCATAAATTCAGCAGGGTAATGCGCTTTCATATACGCGGTCTGGTATGCAATTATTCCATAAGATGCAGCATGGGCTCTGCCAAATCCATAAGCCGCAAAAGGCTCAATCAAATTCCATAGTATGTTTGCTTTTTCTTGTGTAAGCTTTCCATGGTCAATGCATCCTTTTATAAATTTGTCTTTTTCCGCTGCCATTACCTCTGGAATTTTTTTGCCCATTGCTTTGCGTAATTTATCTGCTTCTTCCCAGTTATATCCTGCTATCTCAATTGAGATATATAATATATCATCTTGGAAAGTGATAATTCCATATGAATCTTCTAAAAATTTTTTCATTCTAGGATCAAGATATGTTATTTTTTCCGGATTATGCTTGCGGTCTATAAATTCTGGAATAGATTCCATTGGCCCTGGCCTAAAAAGCGCTACCATTGCCATAATATCCGTGATTTTAGTTGGCTTAAGCTCAACAAGATATCTTGTCATGCCTCCTCCTCCAAGCTGGAACATCCCCATTGTGCGGCCGCTAGCGAGCAAATCAAATGTCTTTTTGTCGTCAAAAGGAATTTTTGTGAGCTCAATAAAAATATTTTTTGTTTTTTCTACCAGTTTAATAGCGTTTCCAAGGATTGATAAATTTCTAATTCCCAAAAAGTCCATTTTAACCAAGCCAGCTTCTTCTACAGCGTGCATGTCATATTGAGTAATGATATTATCTCCGCCTGTTTCTTTTTGCAAGGGAGTGAAATCAGTTAGCGCATTTGGTGAGATAACAACTCCAGCTGCGTGAACAGATGGATGGCGCGCGCTTCCTTCTATTTTTTGGGCCGCATCTAGCAATCTTTTTGCATCTGGTTCATTTTGGTATGTAAGTTTTAATTCTGGAACAGTATTAAGAGCTTTTTCCAAACTCATTGGAAAACCTTGTTTTGGGGGTGGTATCATTTTTGCGATTCTGTCGCAGAATTCATAAGGCAAGCCCAAGGCTCTGCCAACATCGCGAACGCTTCCGCGCGCAAGCATTGTTCCAAATGTGCAGATTTGCGCAACTTTATCTTTTCCATATTTTTCGCGTACATAATCTAAAACATCTGCTCTTCTGTTGTCCGCGAAATCCATATCAATATCAGGTGCGCTTGGGCGGTATGGATTTAAAAATCTTTCAAAAGGCAAGTGAAATGTCATTGGGTCAACTGATGTAATTCCTGTTACATATGATACAAGCGAGCCTGCGGCGCTTCCTCTAACTGTGGCTATGATTCCGTTTTCACGAGACCAGTTAGAAAAATCAGCAAAAATCAAAAAATAGGTTGCATAGTCTTTTTTTTGAATAACTTCAAGCTCATAATCAACTCGTTTTTGATATCCTTCTGGGCATGGATCTTCGCATTTTTCTTTGAGCCCTGCATAAGCAAGCTGTTTAAGATGCTCATCTGCTGATAGGCCTTGAGGCGGCTCAAATTTAGGAAAATGAAAATCACCAAGCTCGATTTCAATGTCGCATTTATCAGCTAAGCGCGCGGTTTCTTCTATTACTTCTGGGTTCTCTGGGAATTGCTCGCGCATCTCTTTTTCCGTCTTCATAGACAAATCAACACCTGTCATTTTAAGGCGATTTGCGTCTTGAACTGTTTTTCCTGTTTGAACGCATACTAAAATATCCTGAATCTGGGCATCTTCTTTTTTTAAATAATGAGAGTCATTGGTAGCGATTGTGGGAATTTGATATTCTTTTGCGATTTCCAGCAATATTTTATTTAGCTTAACTTGGTCTTCAATTTCTGGATGAGACTGTACTTCTAAATAGAAATCATCTTTTCCAAAAATTTGCTGAAACTCTTTTATTTTCTCAATTGCTTTGTCAATATTTCCATTTACAATTGTTTGCGCTACTTCCCCTTGCAAACAGCTTGTGGTTGCTATGATTCCTTTATGATACTTTTCTAATAATTCCTTGTCCATTCTTGGCTTGTAATAGAATCCTTCTAAGTGCGCGAGAGACGAGAGCGTCATTAAATTTTTATAACCCTCTAAGTTTTTCGCGTACAAAATTTGGTGATAAGGCTTTTCATTTGCTTTTCTATCGCGCCTACTTCCTGGAGCAAGATATCCTTCCATTCCTATAATAGGCTTAATGCCTGCTTTTTTTGCTTTTTGGTAAAATTCTAAGGCTCCGTACATTACTCCATGGTCTGTTAATGCTAAAGCAGGCATGCCAAGCTCTTTGGCATGGTTGATCATATCATCTATCTTTGGCAGTCCGTCTAATAGGGAATAATGTGAATGTGAATGCAGGTGAATAAATGGCATAGTTCTTTAACTATACTACCAAATAGAGTTGTGATAGTCTATAATGAAATTAGATATGAAACAAAAAGAGAACAACTATGCTTTTATAGATAGCCAGAATGTCAATCTAAGTGTTCAAGAACTTGGATGGAAATTGGATTTTAGTCGGTTCCGTGTGTATCTTAAAGAAAAATATGGAGTGACAATGGCCTTTTTGTTTGTTGGGTACATTGAGGGAAACAATGATTTATATATACACTTACAAGAAGCTGGGTTTATTTGTATTTTTAAACCAACATTGAAATACAAAGATGGCACCACAAAAGGGAATTGTGACGCAGAAATGGTACTACATGCAATGATTGAACTAGGGAATTATGATAAGGCCGTAATCATAACTGGCGACGGTGATTTTTATTGCTTAGTGAAATATCTACTTGGTGAAAAAAAGTTAAAAGCTTTATTGGTTCCGAATCAATTTAAGTTTTCGGGTTTACTCAAGATGAAGGAATTTGGACCTTATTTGCGGTATATGAATGATTTACAGCCAAAACTTGAATATTTAAAGAAAAGGCCCCACAAGGACGAAACCTAGTAGGGACTCTTTTCCATTGGTGATTAAATATAGTATAGCATGTTGGCAGATTTTGTCAAGTTTGTTGTATTTTTTTATTTATCAACTGTCCAATACCTAAAACTATTCCAGAAACTAACACCACACCTACCATGCTCTCGGGAGTTATTTTATTCATCAATCCTAATAAAATAACAGTAAAAATACCAACAGAAATGCTTGCTATTATCGCATTAGGATCAAGTTTTTTCTTAAAAGAGAAAATAATGCTTGGTACAATAGTCATAGAAATACCAACCGTAATAAGTGCAACATCAATAATACTGCGGAAAAAATAAGCCAAAGATGTAATCACAATAATAATTCCAACAATACCAAAACGAGTATAGCGCATAAGTTCTTCATTAGTGAGTTCACGTTTTTTGAATTGCATGATGCCGTCTTTTGCAATGTTTGTAGCAAGCATAAATACATGCGTATCAGCAGTAGACATAATCGCCGCAAATAAAAGCACAACTCCAAAGGAAAGTATGGCAGGAGGCAAAAGATTCATCATACCAAATACAATTGCCTGGCTAGGATCAATATTTGGAAATTTTGCATGAACCGAAAGCCCGATAAGCGCAATACTTAATCCAATAAAAAGCATAAATACCGCTGATACTATTAGTCCGCGTTTTACTACTTTGTCTGACTTTGCCGCATATATTCTTTGCCATAGTTCACTTGCATTCCAAATTGTAAGAAATCCATATACAAAAAATGAAATAATAAGAGTGATGCTCATGTCGCTTCTTGTTATATCATCTATACCAACGTCTGCATTAGTTGCAGCACTAACAGCAACAACTGTAACCAAGAGAAGTACTAGTGCATATTGGAAAATATCTGTTTTAACCACGCTCTTAAATCCTCCAAGCAAAAGATAACTTAATATCACAAGCGAGGTAACTATCAATGCTGAATCATATGGCCACCCGCTTATGGTAGAAAGAATGCTTGTGCCTGCAATAAATTGTTTGAGCAAAGTTAATACAATAAGCACACCAACAACCAAGGCCATGCTTATTCGTGCGTTTTTGCCGAATTTGTAATCAAAATAATCAGCTAAAGTGTGAAAGTTGTGTTCATGCGCTTGTCTTCGCAGTTTTTTTGCGAGATAGGCAAAAACGACAAGTCCTAATCCAGCACCTAAAAATCCAAACAAAGCTCCAGCACCAAACTCATAAATATAGGCAGTATACACAACAAGTATGGTCCCTCCTACAAAGGTTGCAGTTAATGTAGCTACAAATTGCCATATGCCTAAATTGCGGTTTGCAATCATAAAATCAGCTCCTGTTTGTTTGTGGGAGCTGATGTAGCCAATAATTAATACCAATACAATGTAGCCAATAATTAAAGATGAATCAAGAGAATTAAGCATGAGACCATATCTGGATTACTATTCTTCATCGTCATCCTTGTCTTTCTTTTTTTTCTTCTTAGGCTTGTCATCATTTTCTGTATATGCTTTAAAATGTTCTGAAAGTTCTTTTATTCCAGTTGCCGCTACCTTAAATACAGCGCTCCCAACTTGCAGCTTGTCGCGCGCAAGCTCTATCACTTCCCAAAAAGCTTCAAATCTTTGGCGAATATCCTTGGTCACTTTGCGCGTGTCCCTGAATGATAAGGCCATATAATATAAAGTCCAGCTTAAAAAAAATCCAACAGCAATTATTACAATAGTTATGGCGTAAAAGAATATATCTTCTGGAGTTTTTATTTCAGGCATAAAATATTTTATTAAATGTGATATACATAGTATAGCAAATTACCAGTATTTAATAAAATATGGTACTATATTGGCAGTTATGGTAATTCAGCAATATCAAGATCCATCAATAAATAGAATGCTTAAGTTTGGCTTTTGGTACCAAGCTCATAAAGCATTATTATATAAAATATTGATTATTTCTTTAATCAGCTTTAATGCAGTATTTTGGATTTGGACTTTTTACGGGGTATCAAAAATTATTGTTTCATCAAAAGATGATCAATCTTTGTATTCTGAACTAGTAGCACAGCGCTCTTCTGTTGCTGAAATCCAAAAAGCGCGCGCTCCAGACCAATTAGCTGTTTATAATGTATTAGCAGTTCCAAGCGCGACTGATACATCACAAAGTTCCAGCAAAGCTAGTTTTGCGGATTTTATCGCGGATGTTGAAAACACAAACACAGATTGGACAATGCTGGTTGCATATTCATTTTTTTGGGCAAACGGACAATCAGCCCAAGCACAAGCCCATGTTCTTCCTAAAACCAGAACCTATATCGCAGTATTAGGAGAAGCTGTTAATGGGATTCCTAATGACGCTAGCATAACAACCGAAATAGACTGGGAGCGCGTAAAAGACAGTTCAAAAATTTCACGCGCCAAAGAGGCGTTTAACAGTTTTATAGCATCAGATTTTGAAATTTCTCCTTACTCAAGAGGAACTGATATAAGCATTAATATTTCAAACCAAGGAACTTTCACTATAATTGCTCCTGAATTTTTAATCGCATTGCAGGGCTCTAATGGAAATATTGCCGGAGTTTGGAAGCATAAGGAATCTATTGTGCTGGTTGGAGAAGCTTATTCCAGTGAAAAAAGATTTTTGCATTCATTGCCTAGCTCTGTTGATATAAAGATATATCCACAAATGGATTTTTTTGATAATTTGTCATATAGGCTGCCTTCTGGAAGTACGATACAATTTTAGAAAGAACAAGCTATGAAAGTAAATTTAACAGGAGCGTTTGCAAGAATTGATTGGTGGGTAATGGGAGCATGCATATTATTAGTAGGTTCTGGCTTGTTGATAATTTACAGCTTAACGTGGCCGGAAGATACTAGACTGGTAAAACAAATTATTTTTTTAGCTCTTGGATTGGCATTAGTCATAGCAATCCAGCTTTTGGATGTCCATTTTTGGAGAAACGCATCAGTTGTTTTTTATGCGGTAATAATTCTGCTTTTAATAGGCTTGCTTATATTTGGGGACACAACGCGCGGAATAAAAGCATGGATTACAATCGGTTCGCTTGGATTCCAGCCAGCTGAATTTGCCAAGCTTGCCATGATATTATTTTTAGCAACTACTCTAGAGAGGCTTCATTTTGATATTGCTCGCTTAAAGCATGTTGTTCTTGTTTTCGCGATTATTGGAATTCCAATGCTTCTTATAGCAATGCAGCCGGATGTTGGGTCAGCTTTTATAATCTTTATAACGGGTACTATAATGATTTTGTATACAGGCCTAGACCGCAAAAAACTGCTTATGCTTTTAGTTGTTGGGTTGATTGCGCTGTTTATTGGATGGTTCGGGGTTTTGCAGGATTATCAAAAAGACAGAGTATTAACTTTTTTAAATCCCCAATCAGACTTGCTTGGAGCGGGATATAATGTTGCGCAGTCTGTTATTGCCATAGGAAGCGGAGGAATATTCGGCAGAGGATTAGGATTGGGAACGCAAAGCCAGCTTAATTTTTTGCCAGAGCAGGAAACTGATTTTATATTTGCCTCTTTTGCGGAAGAGCTTGGATTTTTAGGATCTATGTTGCTTTTATTGGTATTTGTATTTTTTTTGTGGAGGCTATATAGAATGACGCGGGACGGAACAAGGCTTTTTGGAAATTTTTTGATTCTTGGAATTTTAGCAATGTTTCTGTCGCAGGCAGTTATTAATATTGGAATGAATATGGGATTGTTTCCTGTTACAGGGGTTCCTTTGCCTTTTATAAGCTATGGAGGAAGCTCATTAATTGCCAGTTTTGCCAGCATTGGGATTGCAATGAACGTAAAGGGTTAAGATATCACAAGGCTTGACTATAGAGTGATTTTAGGTTATACTGCTTTTATTAGAAAATAGAAATTGTATGCCTCAACATTCAAATTACGAAAATTCATCTTCATCTTTGGAAAATCTTAGATTGATTTCATATTGCCCTTTGTGCAATACGCATTATAATCCAAGCGAAGCTGCGGTTTTAGAAGAAAAAGACGGAGCACATCTTATTCATGTAAGCTGCAATAGGTGCAAAAGCTCTATTGTGGCTGTAATTATTACCGGCGGAATAGGGGTTTCAAGCGTAGGTTTAATTACTGACTTAACTAGCAAAGATGTGATGAAGTTCAAAATTTCTTCTCCTATTTCAGAAGATGACGTAATTGAGGCATATGAGCTTATGCGCAATAGAAATAATTTAGCAGCATTACTTGAATTTTAATTATGGCGGCAATTGAACTACAAACAAGGGAGGAAAAGGGGACGCAGGCGGCTAAGCGTATTCGCAAGCAGTCTTTAATACCTGGAGTATTATATGGAGATCATATTGATAACCGCCATTTTATGATTGCCGCGAATCAGATTACGCAAATCAGAAAAACAGGAAAAGAAACCGGATTAATTGATGTGCAGATTAAAGGAGAGGATTTGCCTGTAAAAGCTATTGTGCAGAATGTGCAAACAGATCCAGTTACTGGAGTATATGAGCATATTGACTTGTATCAAGTGCGAATGGATAAAAAGATTCATACAGAGGTTCATCTTGAGTTTACTGGAGAATCTCCAGCTGTAAAAGATTTGGCAGGTATTTTATTGAAGCAGATAGACGCGCTTCCTATTGAATCTTTGCCTAATGATTTAATACAAACTTTAGAAGTTCCTATTGAAACTCTAGAAACATTTGATGATGTTATCAGAGTTTCTGATCTTCAACTGCCAAAAGGAGTTACTACTTTTTTAGATCCTAATGCTATTGTAGCGAGCGTTTCTGCTCCAAGAAGCGAAGAAGAAATCGCGCAGCTTGATGAAGAGGTTAAAGACACGGAAGGCCCAGAAGTTACAACAGAAAAGAAAGATGAAGAAGCAGCAGAAGGCGAAAGCGAGGCAGATGCCCAAGCGCCTAAAGATGACGCAACCGCAGAAGCAGACGACAAGAGTGGTAATAAAGATGATAAAAAGGATCAGAAAAAAGAATAACTCTTGTACAATTGATTATGCCAAAACAAAAAAACACCATTGCGAAAGCAGAGCGCAAGCAAAGCGCTTTGGGTATTGGTGTTTTTTTGATGGTAATTGCTTTATTATGGTTTGCGAGCTTTAAGCTGATTGGAGGCTCTGGAGGAAGAACATCAGAAGATAAAGGAATTTTTAACTTTGGAACAATAGAGGAAGAAGAAATAAAGCCAGTTTTTGGCAACTCAAAAGACTACCCAGTTTTTATTGTGTTTGATAATCACCCTGATTCACAAGCATATTTATCTGGCTTACAAGAGGCATTAGTGGTTTATGAGTATCTTGCAGAAGGAGGCGCTACTAGATTTGCGGGCTTATACAATGGCGCGCCAAGCGGAGATAGAATTGGCCCGATTCGCAGCGCGCGGCCTTATATTGTGGAAATTGCAAGCGGATGGAGTGGATTTTTTTGGCACGCAGGCGGAAGCCCAGAAGCGCTTGAGCTAGTTAAAAAAACTGACGCAATTGATCTCAACGAAATTTCTGGATTAGGAATCAGATATTTTTGGCGGGATAATGAAGTTCCTCGTCCTCATAATCTTTTTACTTCCAGCGATTTGATAGGACTTGGAATAGAGGATTTTGAGCTTAACGCTCTGCCGAGCGATAAAATATTATGGCAATGGGATCAAGATAATTCGCAAGGATCAATAAAAAGTGCAGAAGAGCGTGGACAAACCATTGATCATATTTATGTGGATTTTTCTGAAGGCATAGACTTTGATGCAAGCTATAAATATGACCCAATTAAAAACCATTACAAGCGGTTTATGGGAGGTTTGGAGCATATAGATTATGCTACAGGCGAGCAAATCACCACATCAAATATTATTATCCAAAAAGTTCCGCAAGAAGGATATTATGCAAGCGGATTAGGCAGAATAAAGCTAGATATGATAGGCACAGGTAAAATGATTTTGTTCCAGAATGGAAAAGTAATTAAAGGCACATGGGAAAAAGAATTCCGCGACAGCCAAACCATATGGCTGAATGAAATAAGTGAACCAATCACTTTAGAACGCGGACAAACATGGGTAGAGGTTGTTCCAGGAGCTAGATTAGTCACATATGAATAAAATATACCCCGCAGAACATTGCATTCTGTGGGGTATTATGTCGCTAGCTTTATTTTGAGTTTTAAAGACATGGGCCTTCACTTTGTTTAATCCTATTTTGTCTTAATTATCTCAGAGCTTATTTTAACCACATTTTGAAAAGTTTGGTTAACAAGCCCTTGTTTTTTGTCTGTGCCTTTGATCCAGATTCTGGAATTGTCTTTTCCAGAAGGTATAATCTCCTCTAGCATTGTAAATGTAAAAGGCTGTGGAGGTTGGTTGTTATCAAAGTACAGAATAACATGCAGATTACATTGCCTCCATGTACAGTCCACTCCAAAGGCAAGTTTTAGCCTTTGAAGCCTAAATCGTGTGAGCTGTTCTGAAAGATCATCTCTCTTTTCTTCGGGTAGTTGTATTGAGTGCATGTTATGCACCTCCTTTGCAAGCAAGCGACACTATAACTATGCTTGATTTTGGAATTTTGTCAAGCAAAAAAGAGCCCCACAACGCGTTATGTTGATTTGCGCTATGGGGTCTTGCCGTTGATTTCGTGTGTGTGATGCATGTGTGGTCACTCCCCTATGGATGTCAGTTGGAAACTGATGATTTTGGCACTCTCGTTGGTGAGACAGAGAGCACGTTTTGGTAGTCGTCATTGATAAGCCCTCCCCAGGTAGTTACTGCTTCAAGATAAATGGTATTTGTTCCTACCAAGAATACTCTATAGAGATTGCGAAGTAATAAAGTATCCTCACTACCATCTATAAATTCTAGAACAACTTTTAGATGATGGTCCGGGAAGTCTCCGATTCTGCATTCTGCTCGCAGGTCATCAACCTGCTGTGATAGAGCGCAAGGACCTGCTCTTGTGTTTTTAAAAAGAACCGAGTCAGTCATAGCTGACCTCCTTTCTAGTTTATGAAGACCTAATCAACGGCATGGTTATTATGAAGCATTTAATGCTCTAGTGTCAAATAGGCAATGCGGCTAAATCCTTGTGAATCTCTTTGAATTGTAATCTTGTATCCAAGGTTTGAACTTAACTTTTTAAGCTTTCTTTCTTGTCTTGGATCAAATTCTAAGAACACATATCCACGACGGTTTAGTTTTTGTGGTAATTGTTGAATAAGTTTTTTGATTAAATCTAGTCCATCTTTTCCACCATTGTACACGAGTTCTGGCTGATGCAAGGTTTCTTTGTCTTGTGTCCAATCGTCTTGCCAGCCATAGGGTAGGTTAGCAACTATAATGTCAATTTTTTCTTTGACAGGTTCTAGAAGATCACCTTTTAATAGTGTGATGCGTTTTTCAAGCTTGCGCTCATATGTATTTTTTTGCGCAACTTCTAAAGCTTCTTGTGAAATATCAGTAGCTATAATTTTGGCGCGCGGAAAATCGTAGGCTAGGGTAATTGCAATGCAACCAGATCCAGTGCCAATATCAGCAATTGTGCCATTAAAGTCATTAGGTAGTTTTTGTTTGATAAAATCAATCATGTCTTCTGTTGCAGGGCGTGGGATGTGAACATGCTTGTTAATATAAAAATTGCGTCCATAGAACTCTTTGCGAAGGGTCAAATAAGCAATTGGCTCATGTTGCGCTCTGCGCTCTACAAGATCATTAAATTGTTTTACTTTATCATCTGAAATATCTTCATTAGGATGCGATAGAACATATTCCCGCGGCTTATCAATAACATATGACAAAAGCACCTCAAGATCTAAGTGGCTGGATTTGAGGTGGCTGAGTTTTGGCAATGAATTATTGAGGAGTTCTTTTATAGTCATGAGATCCTTCGGCTCCGCTTAGGATGACGTGTTAGAGAGCTTTTGTTTTATATCTTCATCACGTAGAGCAACAATCATTGGATCAATTTCACCATCCATAATTTTATCAATATTGCTCCAGTTTTTTTTGATTCTGTGGTCAGTAATCCTGTCCTGCGGGAAATTATATGTTCTGATTTTTTCGCTTCTGTCTCCTGTTCCTATTTGGCTGCGGCGAGTATCTGATTCTTGCTTTTGGCGTATGCTTTCATAGTGCGCGTTTACGCGGGTGCGCATAACTGTCATTGCTTTGATTCTGTTTTGCTGCTGGGATTTCTCGTCTTGCATAGAAACTGTAATTCCAGTTGGAATATGCACCATTCTAATTGCGGAATAGGTGGTGTTTACAGATTGGCCCCCATGTCCAGTTGAAGTTGAGGTCTCAATTTTCAAATCTTTTGGGTCAATGTCAGAGTCTTGCTCTTCTGCTTCTGGCATCACAGCAACTGTTACCGTAGAAGTATGAACTCTACCTGATTTTTCTGTTTCTGGAACTCGTTGCACGCGGTGTACACCAGATTCATACTTTAAGAAAGAGTAAGCATTAAGCCCTTTGATTTCAAAAGTTACTTCCTTAAATCCTCCAATTCCAATTCTATTGGTAGAAAGTAAATTTGTTTGCCATTTTTTCTCTTCCGCGTACTGGGAATACATTCGGAATAATTCCGCGGCAAATAAAGCTGATTCATCACCTCCTGCTGCGGCTCTAATTTCTATGATAATATTTTTTTTGTCATTAGGATCTTGGGGCAAAAGCGCAATGGTCAGTTCTCGCTCAACCTCTGTCTTCTTCTTAGTCAACGTTTGAATTTCTTCTTCAGCTAATTGAATCATTTCAGCATCATCTGATTCTTGTTTTGTGTGTTTTGCATCTGTTAATTGTTTTTCAGTGGATTCATACTTATCTGCTAATTCTGTTTTGTCTTTTAGGTCGCTGTATTCCTGTGAGAGCGCTTTAAGTTTCTGCGTGTCAGAAGCTGCTTCAGGGGACTGAAGTTTTTTCTCTAGTTCATGTAATCTGGATTTGAGTTTTTTGATTTGATCAATCATATTATAAACAAAAAATCGCCATTAATTATAGTATATTACAACTATAAAAATAAGGCGATTTTAAAATAGTTATTTTGCGTCTAAATCTGCTTTAATTTTTTCAAGCTTTGCTTGGTTATCTAATGCTTTCGCTTTCTTGTTGTCTGTTTTTCCTTTTTTTGATTTCCCGCGAAGATCAGTTGTCTTTTTTACCATTGCTTCAAAGCGCTCAACCCTGCCAGCTGTATCAATTAAATTCTGCTTTCCAGTATAAAAAGGATGGCATTTAGCGCATATTTCAGTGTGAATTTCTTGCATTGTTGAGCCAGTAGAAAACTTGTTGCCGCACGCGCAAGCAACTTTTGCTTCTGAATAATATTTTGGGTGAGTATCTTTTTTCATACCAGAATATAATACTATATTTATCCACAAAATGCAATAGTTGACCAAAATGTTGTATTAAATTTGCATTATTTCTAGTCTTGTGTTATAGTTTTGTTTACTATTAATAAACATACAGTATTGAGGATGATTTTCCTCCCAAAATTGGGCTAGTCATCTTGCGACATACTGTAGAAGCTAAAAGGAATAATATATGTCAGAAAAAATTACTATTCCCTCAATAGAGGAAATGATGGAAGCAGGGGTGCACTATGGCCACACAACAAGCAGGTGGCATCCAAACGCAAAGCAATACCTATATGGTAGGCGCGGCACTATCCATGTTATTGATGTTGAAAAAACACGTGAAAAGCTGGAGCAGGCTGCAAATCTTGCAAGCTCATTATCAAAGCAAGGAAAACAAGTTTTATTCGTAGGAGTAAAGCCTTTGGCCCGCAAAACAGTAAAAGAGCAGGCAATCAGGTCTAAAAGTCCGCACATGACAAACAGGTGGATTGGAGGAACATTAACAAATCCTTCTGCAATACAAAGCATGCTAAAGAGAATGAAGAAGTTTGATGAAGACAAAGCTTCTGGCAGGCTAGCCAAGTACACTAAGCGCGAGCAATTGGATTTTACAGAAGATTATGAAAAGCTTAATCAATCAATCGGCGGAATCCGCGATCTTAGCGGAAAGCCTGGCGCAGTATTTATTGTTGATGTAAAATATGACAAAACAGCCTTAGCTGAGGCGCGAAAGCTTAAGATACCGGTCATCGCGCTAAGTGACAGCAATGTTGATCCAAAAAAGCTTAGTTACCCAATTCCAGCGAATGATGATGCTTTGAAATCTATTGAGTTGATCACAAAAACTATTGCTGACGCTGTTCTTGCGGGCAAAGAATCTAATGAAACAAATTAAATAATCACTTTTATATATGTCAGACAAACAAACAATTATAAAATTAAGAACCCAGACAGGCGCTGGCATTGTTGATATTAAGGAAGCTCTAGACGAAGCAGGCGGAGATGAAGAAAAAGCTCTAGATATTTTGCGCGAAAAAGGCCAAAAAATAGCAGCCAAAAGAGCTGATCGTGAAACAGGAGAAGGATGGGTTGGATCATACGTACATGCCAATGGAAAAGTTTCAGCTCAGGTAAAATTAATGTGTGAAACAGATTTTGTTGCCCGCAATGAGGATTTCCAGCAGCTTGCATATAATTTAGCCATGCAGGTTGTTGCCACAGATCCAGTTTATCTTAATAAAGAAGCAGTGCCAGAAGGCAAATCAGTTGATGATGAAGAGTTATTAATAAATCAAAAATTCATCAAAGACGACTCAAAAACCATTCAACAGCTTTTGGACGAGGCAACAGCTAAAATTGGAGAAAAGATTGAAATTGCGGGATATAGCAGATTACAGATATAAATGCTAATTATGATAATAAGTGCGAATTCATTATAAAGGATTCGCATTTATTTTATAGAATAATTTATGAATAATTCATACAAGAGAATTTTGCTCAAGCTTTCTGGAGAAGCTTTGAGCGGAAAAGACAAGTTTGGCTTGGATTTTAAAGTAGTGCGCTCTATTGCGCATGAGTTTTGCGAGCTTAATAAGCTTGGAGCTGAAATAGCCATTGTTGTTGGAGGAGGAAATATATTCCGCGGAAGAAATATTCCAAAAGATTCAATAGATAGGGCTACGGCAGATTATATGGGAATGACAGCAACCATAATCAATGCAATTGCTTTGCAAGCTGAAATAGAGAGATGCGGCGCAAAAGCCCGCGTGCTGACTGCTATATCCATGAAAGAAGTTGCAGAAGACTATATCCGCAGAAAAGCCAGAGCACATTTAAAAGACGGCAAAATAGTCATTTTCGCAGCTGGAGTTGGAAGCCCGTATTTTACAACAGATACTGCAGCTGCTTTGCGAGCTTTAGAGATTGAAGCAGATGTTTTATTAAAAGCA
>CEPX01160948.1_pt1 | contig 19387 bp, 24 predicted proteins | sample 361361 | NCBI WGS metagenome assembly CEPX01 (sample SAMEA2619974, study PRJEB7988) | marine metagenome | biome: marine biome (ENVO:00000447); feature: mesopelagic zone (ENVO:00000213) & marine oxygen minimum zone (ENVO:01000065); material: "saline water (ENVO:00002010), including plankton...
TTTCATCCATAATGAGAAAATGCCGATTAATGATATAAAGCCAACTATAGATGTCATTAATATTATCCATAACAAAATGCTCATTTTTTATTCCAATGGCTCAAACCCAGCCCCTCCATTCTTCATAGCGCCTCCGCACTTTGGGCACTTCATCCCGCTGCAATCAACACCCTTTGGAGCAGGCATGCTAAACCCGCACTTTGTGCAGACACATGTTCCTATAACATCCTTATCATTCATTTTTATTCACCTTTTCTACAAAACCAAACGGCTTCAACCTGGTCCATCTCTCAATCAGCGGACTAAACCCATTCATAAGTAAAATAGCATAAGTAACCCCCTCAGGCAGGCCGCTATAAAGCCTGATAATAACAGTAAGCACACCGCATCCAACCCCGAAGATAACCCTTCCCTTCTTGGTCAAAGGCATGCCTTCATAACCGGTTGCCATGAAAAATGCAGCCAGGATAAGCCCTCCGGAAAGTATCTGGAAAACAGGATCCTTGCCAAGAACATAAGCCAGCACAAACAAACTGCCGATATAGGTTAAAGGAACTCTCCAGTCAATTATTTTAGTAACCATCAAAAACAATCCTCCAACCAGCAGCAAAAGCGCGGAAGTCTCTCCTATACAGCCCCCAATATTGCCTATAAAAAGCTCTGAATAAGATGCCATCTTAACCCCGCCAGCCTTCAAAGCCCATAAAGGAGTTGCAGCTGTAACACCGTCAGCATTAATCCAGGCAGTCATCAAAGCTGGCCATGCAGCAACCAAAAATGCTCTCCCAACCAATGCAGGGTTAAACATAGCATAACCAAACCCTCCAAACGCCCACTTTGCAATCGAAATAGCAAAGAAAGCCCCAACAGCAGGCATCCATAAAGGAACCGTAGGCGGCAAAATCATACCTAACAACAAACCAGTAGCAACCGCAGAGCCATCAACCTTAACCTTCCTCTTAAGCAAAACCTGCATCAGCACCTGCGTCAAAACAGCGGAAACAATGCTCACAACAATAATAAAAAGAGCCCTAGCGCCAAAAAAATAAACACCATACCCAGCAGCAGGAAGCAAAGCTAACAAGAAATAACCCATAATCCTTTTCTTTGAACTTTTATCAAAGATATGCGGGCTTACAGTAACGCTAAAATCTTGGTTAGCCATCTTACTTCACACCGCCCTCCTTACTCTCGCGGATTTTCTCCTTAGCATACTTGATCCATTTAACCAATGGAACCTTGCTGGGGCAAACATAAGAGCAGATACCGCACTCAAAGCATGCAGTGGCATAATACTCCTCCGCCTGCTTTATCCTCTCCGCTCTCCCAAACCTTGCAATCGTAATAGGCATAAGATTCATAGGGCAATAATCAACGCACTTGCCGCACCTTATGCACTCCCTTTCCTCAGGCTCTTCAGCGTCTCCAAGAACCAAAACACCAGAACTGCCTTTAATAACAGGAACATTATCAGAACTCTGGGCAATCCCCATCATTGGACCTCCCATAATGAGCTTCTTAGGGCTTCCCTTATAACCCCCGCACTCCTTAACCAAATCCCTAACCAAAGTGCCTATCTTAACCATAACATTCTTAGGCTCATTAACATTCCCTGTAACAGTAACAACCCTCTCAATCAAAGGCTTGCCTAAATAAACAGCGTCATAAACAGCCTTTGCAGTGCCAACATTATTAACCACAACCCCAACATCCATAGGCAGCCCATTCAAAGGCACAACCCTGCCGACAAGCTCCTTGATCAGCATCTTCTCAGCGCCTAAAGGATACTTTGTTTTTAATGAAACAACCTTAATATTATTATCACTCCCAACTTCCTTCTTTATGGCTTTTATAGCATCCCTTTTATTATCCTCAACCCCTATAAACCCATTCTTTGCATTAACAATCTTCATCAGAACCTTAAGCCCTTTGACAATCTCAGAGCTATACTCAAGCATTAGCCTATGGTCAGCTGTAAGATAAGGCTCGCACTCAGCCCCATTCAGAATAACAGTATCAATCTTCTTCTCCTTAGGCGGTGAAAGCTTGACATGTGTGGGAAAAGTGGCTCCCCCAAGGCCAACAATGCCAGCCTCTTTAATAATGCTCAACAGCTTATCCCTGCCCAGCTTATCTGCGCTCTTATTCTCCTTAAACCCTTCATCCTTACCATTTGATTCAATCACAACACTCAAAACCTTCTTTCCCATCGGATGCAGCCACTCCTTTACTTCAATAACCCTCCCAGAAACGCTTGAATGCACAGAAGCACTCACAAAACCATCACTCTTGCCTATCTTTTGCCCTTCTTTTACAGAATCACCCGCTTTAACAACAGGCTGGCACCCCTTTCCAATATGCTGCTGTAAAGGGATAATTACCCTCCTTTGGGCGCTTAAAACCTCAATCTTACTATTTTCTGTAAGCTCCAGGTGAGGTAAATATATACCTTTATTTAACAAAAAAGATGTCATAAGCTTTTAATTATTCAGCTAAATTTAAAAAAGTTTTTATATTAGAACGTTTATAAAAATAATTAAACTACAATAACCTATAAAATTAAAAAGGAGGCAAAAAAATGGATAAAAAACTATTATCTTTAACATTATTAACAGCATTAATATTGATTGTTGGTTGCGCGGAGGAGGCTCAAGAAACAAGCTCAGCTTCTCCCTTTTTAGGGGGCACTAAAGGCATTGTTGCTGAATTTCAGGACATGGGCATAAGGAACGAGAGAACAGGCCAGAACGAGATATATGAAGGAGAAACCTTCCCGATTGAGATTCTTGTTTGGAACAAAGGCGAGGATGATGTTGAACCAAGTAATCTTCTGGTTTCTTTAATGGGAATTAATCTTCCTGATTTTGATAATATAACTGGCGAAAATGATCCAAATGTTGAGGAAGGTGCTTTATCTAATATCGCAAAAATTGAAAGGATTTCTGAATTTAACCCAGAGGGCGGAGAAATACCCCTTAATTTCATTGAATCTGACGCAGATGGCGCTAACTATACTATCAATTTAACAGGCTCCAGCTATAATGTTAACCTGTTTGCATCTGTTGTTTATAATTATACAACCTATGTGGCTGTGCCAAAGCTGTGTTATAACGGCGACCCTGCAAACACTGATATCTGTGTTGTTGATGAAGAAAAGGATGTTTTCTCATCTGCTGCGCCTATCCAGGTGAAAAAGGCAGAGGAAAAGAGAGCAGGTTCAGGTATTATAGCTGTTGAATTTGATGTAGAAAATGTTGGCAGCGGAAAGGTAACAAAACAGGGAGAAGGCTTTGACAACAGATATGATCAGTTCGAATTTAAAATGCCAGACGCTACTGAAGCAGCAAACTGGGCTTGCACATCAGGCGGCAACACTGATTGGGGAAGACTTGACAAGAGCGGTAAAGCAAAGATCAGATGCAAGAGGAATACGCAGATACAAAAGAATGATGCAGTCTACACAAGAGAGTTTGGCTTAGAGATAAAGTATAAATACAAAGATATTATACAGGACTCTGTGAGAATCTTGAAGAGCTAAGAACTCTTTTTTATTATTTTCTTTTTTTCTATTTCTGATATTGTAAACAATTTCTTGTAGGATATGTTCTTCGCGGATTTGCTCAGCCCTGCTCTCTGAGCAGGGTTCTTTTTTCTCCCCCTCGGAAATCAAGGGGGAGAAAAAATAAGTCTGGCAGGTAAGTTAAATTTGCGAAGTCCCAGAGGGACACCAGAAACACGAAGTGTTTCTCAGTGCAAATTTATGGCAACTTACCGCCAGACCTGAGCAAATCTACAGCACTAACTAGGCGATATACACCTTAACTTAGAATTATTTTATATTTACCAACACAACCTGGCTTAGCAACGCTTCCAGCTGTATGAACTCATCAGAGCCCTCAGTCATCCTGAACTCTGCCTCACCGCACTTATTAATAAGAAGCATCCTTTTCCTGTCATCAATCTCCAGGTTTAAGATTTCTGCCTGAATCTGCTTGATAATATCCAGGCCGGAAAGCCCATACTCCAGCATAACATTCAGCAGCTTCTCCCTTGCCTGGCTAAACTTATTCTCCAATGCCAGCCTCAACACCTCATTAACCTCTTTCGGCTTTGCAACAGAAGCTAATGAATATACTATCTCTTCATTAACCTCTTTGCCAAGCGCTGCGCAGCTTTGCATTATATTTTCCAGTCTTCTGCAGTCGCCGTTGCTAACCTCAAACAATGCCAGCTTTGCTTTCTCATCAATAACAAGGCCTTCTTCTTTTGATATCTTCTCAGTTATAACGGAAATATCCTCTTTCTTAAGAGGCTTGAACTTAAAAACAGCGCACCTGCTCTGTATAGGATCAACAATCTTGCTGCTCCAGTTGCAGCTTAAAATAAATCTGGTAGTCTTAGTATAATTCTCCATTGTTCTCCTTAAAGCCTGCTGAGCCTCCCTTGTCAGTGCATCAGCTTCATCAAGAAATATTATCTTAAAGGGAACATCCCCTATAGCCCTTGTTCTTGCAAAATCCTTTACTTGGTTTCTTACAGTATCTATCCCTCTTGAATCAGATGCATTAAGCTCAAGAAAATTCTGCCCCCAGCTATCTCCAAACAGTTTCTTTGCCACAACTATGGATAAGCTTGACTTGCCAACCCCTGCCGGCCCGGAAAACATCAGATGAGGCATATTCTTCTGCTCAACAAACGCCTTTACTTTGCTAACTATATCATCCTGACCCTTAATATCAGAGAAATCATTAGGCCTGTACTTTTCTGTCCAGATAGCGTTTGCCATAGAAAAAGGAAATAAGAAGGTATTAATAAAGATTTAGTATTTAGATAATATCTTCCTCAGAAACAACCATAAAATCACCGGTAGCCAGGACAGCGCTGAAAGGAATCAGAATCTCCCCGTCTTTATTCTTCTCAAGCTCTAATTTCTCGGTATAAGATGTTGGGCTGCTCAGCACAATATGGATCAGTTCACCGCTTCTTGTCTCAAAGATAATGTCACCAACCTCGCCAAATCTTTTACCGGTCTTGCTTACAACCGTCTTGCCTATAAGCTGTTTTGAGAACTTTTTTTCTTCTTCTGCCATATTTTCCCCTCTACCTGTTTAGTAAAATAAATGGTGGATGCAGATATATATAAATGTTTCTATACCCCATAAGATAAATTAATCTAAATTTGAACATCACCTGACTTTTCAGTAATTCAGCTTAAACCTCAACACAGCCCCTATGCCACCTAAACCTTCAAGCTTCTTGCCAGCTTCATTATCCCCGCTGATGATAAAAATCTCAGCCTTCATCTGCTCTGTCAGCTTCATCAGCTCTTCAATTTCACTAAATCTATTCTCCTGCCTGCTCTTTTGTATCAAAGAGTCTGTAACCAATAATTTGGTAACAGCGCCAGCATTAACAGCCCCTTTAACCTCTTTTAATCCATAAGCCGCCAGATTATCCTTAGAAATCTCCTTAAAAAGCTCCTCAACAAGCCCCATTTCCTTTGCAATCCTTTCTTTCTTTAGGATATTCCTTATCTCATCCCTTTTTAAGACCTCGTTAACCCCTGAGCTGCCTGTGTTAGAGCAGGTAGCCAAAACAATCTTTTTCTTTAATTCCTCGTTCTTAGCTGTCTTCATCAGCTCTTCCTTCCAGAACGCAGGAGAAGCAAGCAGTATATGCCTTATCTTATACCTTTTATCATATTCTTCTATCTTCCTTATAATATCAGAATAAAAAGTATTCTTTACATTGACCCCTTCAACCTTCTTACTAACATCCCCCTTAAGATGAGAAAGCAGCTTATAGCCCTGCTTCTTAAGCAACCCAAAATCAGCCTCTTCCCTGTCAAAAACGCAGATTAGAATATCCTCCTTCCTTTGCTCCTTTGCCTCTTTCAGCCTATCTAACTGGAACTTCAGCCAATGCTCTTTAATAACAGTTATCACACTATTCTCTTCTATGTTAAATGTATGGTAAGAGCCTTTCTGGACATCCTCAGGCCCTTCTATGATTATCCCCGAGACCCTTAAAATATCAGAATACTTATGAAACTCTAACTTCTCCGCTTTTATAGAGATAAAGACATGTTTCTTAGCAACCTTCTGCGCTCTCTCGCCTTCCTTGCCAAGCTTGATCTTTCTTATTGTTTTCCCCCGGACTATATCCTCAGGCTCTATAACCTGGCTTAGATACCATAAATCATCCATGGTTTTTATCTTAACAGTAACCAATCCTTTTTTGGCATTTTGCTTTATTATATCCATTATCTTCTAATAAAACAAAAGCTTTATATATAAAATTATTTATAGTATAGGCAATGTTTAACAGAAAAAAGGGCCAGACGAGTCCTGGCGGGCAAGCCGCGTCACTTATAGGACTTATATTGCTATTGATTGTTTTCTATATAGTGTTTCTTCCGCCATCTGAGAGAGAGGCTTTGTTGGACGGTGATGGTGATGAAGATGATGGAGATGATGACAATGGGGAAAATATCAATGAAACCCTGCTCTCGGAAGCTGTTGGCACATTATCTTATCTTGGGAAAGATAAGGTTGAAAAAACCATCCCGAACATCTACCTGTCTGAAGCCACAAACGCTAAAGAAATTGAAAAATTTAACCCTTTTTATATAAAAAACAGCTGGTTCGACAAGAAATCCAAGACCCTAAGTTTTAATATAGACAATCTTGAAAACACTGATAATTTTATACTATCTTTTAAGGCAAGGACACATAAAGGAATCCTCACAATAAAACTAAACGAGAGGGTAATATACGAATATAGCGTTAACAAGCTTGACGTTGGGCCTATTAAGCTTAAGAAGGACTTGTTAAAAGAAAATGATAACGTTCTTGAATTCTCTGTTTCCGGCATAGGCGCAAAGTTCTGGAAAACAAATGAATACAGCATAGAGGATACAAGAATTTTTGCTGATATAACAGACCTCAGCAGGCAAAAGAGCCAGAACATATTCATCCTCACAAGCGGGGAGTACCAAAACATAAACAAGGCGAAAATAAGAATGATTCCTTACTGCTCCGGGCAGGAAAGCGTTGGCGTACTGAACATCTGGATAAACAACCATGACATTTACTCATCCTTGCCTGTATGCGATGACCCTATTGTACAGGAAATCCCTATTGACATAATAAACATAGGAGAAAATAATATAGTCTTCAAGTCAGATGACGGCTCTTATTCTGTTGAGCAAGTAAGATTAACATTTGACCTGAAAGAAACAAAATCTGTGACATACTTCTTTGAGCTGGAACAAGAAGACTATGATGACATCACTAATGAAGACAAGAGCGCTTACTTAAAGCTGGAATTTGTTGATGATGATGAGCCAAAGGAAGCGGAGATAAGCGTTAACGGCCATAAAGTAATGGTAGACCAGACAAAGCCGGAATATTCAAGGAGAATAGACCACTGGGTAAAGGCCGAGAACAACTATGTTATAATCAAGCCAAAGACGTTGCTGAAGATTGTCAGCATGGATATTTATCTTGAGGATTAGAATAATTAAACTATGTGTTAACTAATTTCTGTAAGGCGAAAAAAAGTTTTTCAAACTTATTTAGTAATGTTATTCAACCACAGTCCCCTTAAACTCCTTATTCTCTAGAAAACCCTTAAAATTCTCCAGCTCAGTGCCTTTCATAATAATAACCTTAATCCCCAGCTTCTCAGCTTTCTCAGAGGCAACAGGATCAAAAGGCAGGTTCATTCCCGCTTTCCATTTATTACCCACAACTCTTCTGAAGTCTTTCCAGGAAATATTTTCCAAAGGCTTTGCATCCTTATATTTCTTAGGGTCCTTATCATACACATATTCCACATTAGAAAGATTGATAACAGCACTGGCATTAAGGCTATCTGCAAACAAAACAGCATCTTTATCTGTTGAGCAGCCAGGCAGCCAGCCTGCGCAGACGATTATCTTCTTATCTGTATTAACTTTCTTAGAATAATCAATAATCACCTTTTCATAAGCCTGCTCAGAAAATATTGCCCTCACAAGCTCAGCATTTAATCTTGTTGCCATGATGCCTATCCAGTCATAATCAGTATCCTTGACCTTAGCTATCTTAGCGGCATACTCATAATACCTCCTGCATACCCTGCCCCCGCCGCATACAATAACAGCTCTGTTCCCATCCTTAACAAAATCAAGGATTATCTTTCTAAAACCCTTCAGGAAACTGACATCAACCTCATCAGGCGCGATTATTGAGCCTCCAAGCGATATTATAACAGTTTTTGCCATAACAAACCTAAGACAGAATCTTTATAAAAAGCTTTCTAAAACAAATAGACTAAAACAAATGAAAAAATTTTTAAACAGCGCTTGATTGCTCTTTTTATGCAAGAAAAATTAAAAGAGATAGCAAAGAAAACCGAAGGCTCTGAATTCTATACATCATTTCCTCGAGGCTACAAGCCAGGAAAAACAAAATACATCATAACCACAGGCTCGGTTATATCCGGTGTGGGAAAAGGAACATTTTCCTCCTGCCTTGGCAGCATGCTGAGGATGTATCATGGGCTTAATATAACCCCTTTAAAATTTGAATGCTATGTAAACTATGACGCAGGCACACTAAACCCTTACAGGCATGGAGAAGTCTTTGTTCTTGATGACGGCACAGAAACAGACCTTGACCTGGGAACATATGAAAGGATGCTTAACAAAAGCCTGACAAAAAACAGCTTTGTAACAATGGGCAGGGTCTTCAAAACAATAATAGACAAAGAAAGGAAAGGCGATTACCTTGGCAGAGACGTAGAATTTATTCCTCATATAACAGGCGAAATAAAAAGCTTTGTAAGAAAGCTTGCAGTCGAATCAAAAGCTGACATTCTCATGATTGAAATCGGCGGCACAGTTGGAGAGATCCAGAACTCTCTCTACCTTGAAGCGATGAGAGAGCTTGCATATGAAGAAGGCAGGCAGAACGCATGCTTCATCAACGTTACCTACATCCTTCAGCCAGGCTCTCTTGGAGAGCAGAAAAGCAAAGCAGCCCAGCTGGGAATAAAAGCCCTGATGAGCGTTGGCATACAGCCTGACATAATAATCTGCAGGTCTGAAAAGCCCATAACAGAAAAAATCAAGGAAAAAATAAGCATATACTCCAATGTCCCAGTCTCAAGAACGATAGGCTTCCATGACACAAGGAACATATACAAATTCCCGTTAACGCTAAAAGAAAAAGAAATTGACAAAGCTGTTCTTGAAATCCTAAGCCTCAAGCCAGGCAAATCTGTTCCTGAGCTGAAAAAATGGAAAGAGCTTGTAGAAAAAATAGACAAAGCTGAAAAAGAAATAACAATAGGCATGGCAGGAAAATATACAAACGTCCATGACTCTTACATAAGCATACTAAAAGCATTGGAGCACACTGCGCCATATTATAATGCATCCATAAAAATAAAATGGATAGAAGCTGAAGAAATAGAAAAAGGCAGAGTTTCTGTTAAGGACGCCCTAAAAGACATTGACGCCCTCATTGTCCCGGGCGGCTTTGGCAAGAGAGGCACAGAAGGAAAGATTGAATGCATAAAATATGCAAGAGAAAACAATGTACCCTTCCTTGGCTTATGCTTCGGCTTCCAGATGGCAGTCATAGAATATGCAAGAAACATGTGCGGAATAAAAGAAGCAAACTCCACAGAAGTTGAGCCCGAATGCAAAGAAAACGTGATAGACTTCCTCCCTGAGCAAAAAAAGATAGAAGGCCTTGGGGGAAATATGAGGCTTGGCAGTTATCCAGCAGTCCTCAAAAAAGGAAGCCTTGTCTGTGGTTTGTATAATAATGAGAAGATAGATGAAAGGCATCGCCATAGGTATGAAGTAAACAATAAATATGTTGAGCAGCTGGAAAAGAAAGGGCTGGTTTTCTCAGGCAGATCCCCAAAAGGAAACCTTATGGAATTCTTAGAGCTCCCCGGCCATAGGTTCTTTATAGGAACCCAGGCTCACCCATGCTTCAAATCAAGGCCAAGCAGCCCAAGCCCTGTCTTCTCCGGGCTGATTAAAGCTGCTCTTGAACATTCTCAGAAAAAGTCTACATAATATTCTTTCTTAACATATTTTTTGCAATCTTGATAAACTCTTCCTCCTTCTCTGAAGGTATGATCGCGCCGGCTGCCTGGGGATGGCCTCCTGAATCCCCGCAACCCACTTTCTTAATGATCTCTGTAATAATCTGCCTTAAATCAACATCCTCAATGTTGCTCATACTTGCTATCCTTAATGAAACCTTCACCGTATTCTCCTCTGTCCTTGCCAAAGACATGATATAAGTGCCCTCCTCAATATTATTAGACCTTGACAGGATAGACGCAATAGTGCCGATCATTGAAGGCATAATATTATCCTTTGCATTAATAATCATCAGGCCCTTTTCTTTAAATATGCAATCTGAATCTTTATTCTCAGTATGCCACTTCAACGCTTTCACTATCTCTTTCTTATACTCATTAAGATTATTAATCGCCTTTCGCTTGGACTTCTCCTCATTTAAACAAACGCCAATCCCCAAAGACGCCTTATTAAGCCTGCCGCAGGAATTAAGAAGCGTGGAAAACTCTTTTGCATCCCTCAAAGGGCACTCCTTATCTTCCTCTATAAGCGTATACACATTGCCCAGAACATCCTCCGGATTCTTTTCAGCTGACCTCTTTAAGATAATAGCTGTCACAAGCTTCTTCATCTCATCTTCTGTCAGATGTATAAGCTTTCTCCAGCCTTTCTCTGTTTTTGGGTTGATGCCTACCTGGTCAAGAAACTGTATAACGCCTGACTCAGAGCCAGTCACCCCTGGAATATAAGGGTCTGAGCAGTACTCCAGCACTTTATGGATTGGCTTTGTCTGCGCCCCAAATATCCTCAGCCCCTTTTTAACTTCAATCTTCTTCCCGCTAACCGCAATATCCAATATATCCCTATTCAGCCTCTGAAAACCGTTCTCCTCCTGCACATCCCCAATAGCCCCTATCACCGCTATATGCGCCATATCAATATTCTTATCCAGAGAAGAACAAAAAAGGTAAACAACCCCTGCCCCCGAAATTTCCTTTCCCCCGTCTATGCCAAACAGGTTAGGATTAATATGATAAGGAGACGCCTGTTTATCCTCAATCTCATGATGGTCTAAAATAAAGAAATTCTTATTATGGAACAGCTTCTTAATGCTGTTAAAATAAGCGCTCCCCAAATCTGTAAAAATAAAAGTATTATAATCCTCCTTAGAAAGCTCTTCCAGCACCTCCTCACTCAGCTGCTGTACTATAGAAATAGAATATCTCCTGTTCTCAGATGTCAGCAGCTTGATTAAAATAGAGCATGCGCAGATGCCGTCGCAATCCAGATGGGAAACAACCCTCACAGCTCCATTTTTATCTATCTTCCTGAATTCTTTAGCGCTTTCTCTTAGATGCTCCCTAAAAAGCTCATACTTATCCAATTTATTTCACAATAGAATTATTCTATATATAAATTCAGTTTCTTTGGCTCAAACTTCCAGTTCAAAGGAAGCCTTTTTGCCCTTTTGTAGTATTTGACCAGCCTTTTGATCTTTGACTCAGTAAGCTGCAGCCCTCTTAGCGCGCTCTTATCATGCTTGTTATTCTCTAAATGCTTCTTTTCATTTATTGCCTTCTTAATCAAGGCCATTAAATCCTCTGGAAGCTCTTTCAGAAGGCTGCTCTCTTTCAGGATTTTTGTGATTTTCTTCTTAGTGACAGCGGAAACATCAGGTATCCCATACGTATCCCTTAGTATGATTCCTATATCTGATGCTGTCTTGCCTTCCTTAGCAAGCTTTGTGACCAACAGCTCAACCTCTTTAGGCTTATACCTCACCCAAGTGGATATTACCTTCTTTGAAGGTTTTGTTGAGCCTGCCTTTCCCTTCTTTCTTGAATACATACGTGCCATTTTATTATATTATAAGGAAACAAAGAAATTCTTGTCTCCAGTATAGGAAAGTTAATTACAACCTGCCTATCTCTTGATTATTATAAGAAAGGCTGGCTTATTTATAAAGATTTTGGTTGGGTTACAGTCCAGGGCAATAAACTTTATATACCACTCAATAATCCCATTTATCATAACAAAACAAGGGAGATGATCATAATGAAAAAACAAGTTGAAGAGCACAAGTTTGGAGATTTATTTCAAGGGAGGGTACACGTATTTGATGGTTTTCCGTTTCCTTTAACGGGAGGAGAGTATGTGCTGATGCATTCTGGCTTACCAGCACCTTGTTTAGAGCAAAGATGCGACGAGCATCCTAATAACAACAGAACCGGTTCTGCTGCTGTGATGCGCCAGAGAGGATGCGACGCTAAACCCAGTGAATATTGCAAAAGGCCTTACCTACACAGGTATGGGAAATAATCACAATGAAAGAACCAGAGCCAAGATTCGGAGATTTGTTTAAGGAGTATGTATGCGTATTTAATGGATTTCCGTTTTCTTTAACAGGAGGAGAGTATGTACTGATGTATTCTAGCTTATCAGCACCTTGTTTAGAGCAAAGATGCGACAGACATTTTAATGATAGTAAAGGCTGCTCTGCTGTTAATGATAAAAACATTTCAAAGGGCGTGAAGCGCCAGGGCTGGTATAGAAAATAAGCAAACTTAGTGAAGCATCAATAAAAACAAAATCATATATAGGCTGGCTTTCTAGCTATTGTTAAAGACTATCTAATAATAGTAACATTTATAAAAAAGAAAGGATTCCTCAAAATATTAATTTAGGGGGTAGATAATATGATTAAACAACTAAAGAAATCTTTTATAGGGTTAACAGCCTTTTTGGCTGTGATGATATGCTTAACAGGCTTCTCTTTGATTGTTGCAGGGCAGTACTCTGGAGCAGATGTTCAGGAAAAAGAAGGTGCGCCTGAATTCAAGTCATATGTAGTAACTATGTCTGAACAGTACACACTAAACTATCAGGTGGCAAGGTTATACAATGTTAAGATTGATGTTGAAGAGGTATCACCTGGAAAACTAAACCTAAGGCAGAATGATATAGTAAAGCTGATGGTTGATAGCGGCTTTGGCTGCGTGTTCAGCATCCATGGGTATGGCATATCAGTGTATGTTCCTAAGGATGTAAAGACAGAGATTGCATTTAATGCTGTCAGGAAGGGCGTCTTTGCATATTCCTGCAAGGGAGAAATAGAAAGGGCAGGATTGGTTGAGGTTTATTAAACCTCTTTTTTATTTCTTTTTTTCTAAATAAAGCGATGCGAGAAAACATAAAATAGCCCTGTCAGGATTCCCACATAAGGGTTTCACCCTTATCAACCCGTGGTCTATCACTCACTTCGTTCGTGATAGCCCGACTTGGTTACGAAGCGATACGAGAAAACATAAAATAGCCCTGTCAGGATTCGAACCTGAGTCGCAAGGTCCAGGGCCTTATGCTTAAATTTGCATGCTTGACCACTACACTACAGGGCTATAATGCAAGAATATCCAAAGTGATTTATAAATCTTTATAATAAAGACATTGCCAAAGGAATTTTTGTAAAAAATTCTTTGTAGCCTTTCAGAAGAAGATAAAAGGATAAGATTATTATTTTTCAGTAAAACTTATATGTTTTCTTTCAACAACATCTTTAAAATGCAGGCAGTAGCTAATATTGAAAGGAAATTAGCAGAATATTCTCCCACTAAATATTCAAATAAAGAAATACCTGGAATTATTCCATTCTATAGAACAACCAATGCCCCTCAAGAACAAAAAGCAGAACCTTTGGAAGAGAAAATAATAAAGTTTCCTGATAAAAGATATGCCACAGAACATATACAGTTTAAAACCCCTACACCTCTTAGATATTTAGTAAATCCTGATTCAGCTTTATCTGAGGTTTATTGTCTCCCTGAAGGGCAAACAATAGTTAGAAGGAACTGGAGAAAACCTGATATAACAAATAAAGAGCTGGAATGTTTAATAGAATTATGCGGGGAAGAATATAGAGCTAGTTTAGAGAAAAATAATGAAGTGGGAAATGATTTCAGTGCTTATTTAAGAGAATCTGAAAATGATGATGCAAGAAAGAGGATTTCTAAGAGGAAAACACCCGGCAAATTCTGTGTAGCTCCTTATGGAAGATTGGGGGCTCCTAAAAAAATGATAGCTGCAGTATCAGATTCATCTTCCATAGATGATTACTTCTTAAATTCGGATAACTACTTTGAAGCTTTTGAAAAGATGTCAAAAGCTCTCCAGGAGATGGGCATATCAGAAGAAAAAGCTGGTTATGCCGCAAGAAGCGGAGTAAGGTACCATGAAGATTATCATAAAGAGCAAAGTTGGTTTGTTAAGCACAGAGATAGCCCTTTCCTTGCAGAGTTAAATGGGGAACTTGGATTAGCTGATAGGCTGTATAATACATCTCAAGACCCAAAATACAGGGAAAGGCAAAACGAGTTTGCAATTCTCTCAGATATTTGTTTGAATAATGGGTTAGCAATGATAGCAGCATATTTTAGTGATTATGGTGTCGCCTTTACTCCAGGTAATATTTTAAGATACGTTGGAAAAGAAATGCCCAATGGAGCATTGCAAAGATTACTAAGAAAAAGTATTGAAAACGGGGAAATAGACTTAAATAAATTAGAGAAAATAGGCAAAGAAATAATCGAGGATTATAGCGATAGAGGTGAATTAACTAAAATAGACCATAATAAGCAGGATTCAAATCATAAGAAGACATATGATGGAAAGGAAGCAGAAGAAACGCAAGCGGAATCAGATGCAAAAAATTCTGAAACAGAAGGGGAAGAAGCTGGAAAAGATACAGCAGAAGCAACCGACTCAGCAGAGCAGGCAGAAGCTGTATAACCATTATCGTTAAATATATATATCCCTACTTCTCACCATTGTGTGTAATAATGGAACTTACACTGGAGGAGTTAAAGGTAATCAAGGAACAGGTTTCTGAAGGAAAGCCTTTAAAAGAAGTTTTAACACAATTCTCTGATGCGGAAATCACAATAGTTCTGCTTAGATATCCTCCATCGCATGTATTGCACATAGGTGAAGCATTCTTTAGGCCTGATGAAGCTATAAAATACATAGCTAACACCCCAGCCAGCCCTCATAGAGTAGATGGAACAATTGGAGATTTAGAAAAATGCGCAATCTTGGATGGAAACTGCCAATCTCTTAAGGAAGGTAAGACAGATTCTGTTTATGCTTTACTAGGAAGAAAACTAAAAGAACTCTAACTTTCCGCAACATTATTATACAAACTATCCTTACTTTATTCTATGCAAAGAGGAAGACCTTCTAGATCTAAGATAAGAGAAAACATAACAGAAATACTCTATTTCCTTAAAGATGGCTATGGCTATGACATTTACAAGGCATACTTAGCCATCTTCCCCAAAGTAACGCTAAGATCAATCTATTACCATCTTAAGAAAGGGGTTGAGTTAGAGGAGTTTAAGATAAAAAAGATAGCCCCTGAGCAGGGTAGTTACAGCTGGGGAGCTTCTGTAGAAAGAACTTATTACAGCTTAGGGCCTAATGCTAAACCAATTGGAGATATTAAAGTAAAAAACTTTGTTGACAAAAATCATAAAGAGAAATAATTCTATCTTAAACGTCCACAAATATCCTGTGCTTTTCTATGCCTTTGAGCTCGTTCATTACCCTGTGGATAATGATTTTCTTAGGCTCTGGCAACAGCTTAACCCTTTTTTTCAGGTCATTAAAGCTCTCAAAAGGCTTTCCTTTCCTTTCTTCAAGGATTTCCCACATATGCTTCTTTCCCAGGCCTGGCAACAGCTCTAACTGGTGCATTCTTGTGCTTAAAGGCGCGGAATTATTAAAAAAATCAACAAACCTCTTCTCATTCTCTGTTACAAGCTTCTCTATGCTGTATTCAAGCTCAGCCTTGGCTGTGGCTGTGAGTTTTTCTAAAGGAAGTTTTCCTAGAATATGATGGATCTCTTCCCTTTTCCCTTCGCCTATATAGATATCTTCCCCTGGCTGCAGCTGCCTTGAATCCTTTTTAGGCACAAGCTCAAGCAGAGTGAAATGCTCTTTGCCCAAAGCCTGGACAATAGCGTTCTTTCTATGCGAAGGTGTGCTGTCAAATGGATACCCGTTTGGCAGGTAATCCAGCACAACTGCCTTTTCCTCTCTGGTTATTTTCTTGAACATTTTATTTCACTAGTCTTAGACTGGCGGTTCAAAGTGGAATAAAATGTGCTCAAAAGTGAGTGGCCCGAACGGTCACGAACTTTCGACACATATTTCACTTCTTTACAAATTCTTTTACAGTGCTTATTATCTTCTTTATATTTTCATTATTGACAGTGATTGTATAGCCCTGGAGCGCTGATTTAAGCTCTTCTGTTGAGGTTGGCATTATATCAACAATCTTGCATATATGCTTCTCTTTCAGCCTTGGCACCTTCAGCTTGTCAAGCTTCTCAAATAAGGCTTTGCTGTCTTTAAGTGGAAGCTTGGTAAACTGGTTCAGATACTCAACTGTTTTATTTACTCTTATATTAGGATCTTTGATCTTAGACAGGTCTTCTTTCACTTCAGCCATTGTAAGAGGCGTTTCTGAGATTGTTTCTTTTGCTTGCATTTTTTCCTCCTTATGCCTTTCTTAGATGAACAGGGTGTATTACCAGGGTTTTTTGCTTGCTTTTATCCTTTATTGCTACAGTATAGCAGTTTCCCTTCTTCTCTTTGATAACCCCTATTTTGGAATGGAATCTATGTGAATATATGCCTTTCTGGATGCCTGGCTCTATATTTAACAGCACCTTTTCCCCTTTCTTAAACTCCTGAAAGTACTTTCTAAGGCTTATTTTGCCCTTTTTTCTTATGTTCTTACTGAATTTATTCCTGGTCTTTCTTCTGGTTCCGCCAATTCTCTTAACCATTTTTAGATTCCCCCAACTATTTAAGGCTCATAAGATGTTATATTATAAAAAGCTTTTTATTATATGGGCTTCATCCAAAAAAAGGTTGCCATCAATATCCTGTTTTGACAATTTCCGATAACTTTAAATATTTTAATGTTCTGTGTTTTTGGAATGAGCGAAAAAAAGGAAGATGTCGAGATACCCTTTGCAACATATGATGTTGAAGGGAGGAAAAAGGCTAAACAAAAAGAGCATGAGCATTCAGAGCATTCGCATTCTAAGGAGCATAATATATTCAATATTAAAAAGGAGAAAGGCGAGATTGTAATCCCTCTTCATCCAATTAAATTAAACGCAAGAACCTTTGAGAGAAGCATTTTTATTGCTATTATACTCTTCCTTGCATCATTATTGGTATTTAAGCCAGCATTTATTTTCTGGGAAGGAAACCCACTGGTAAAGGAGACTGCCTCTAATGATGTTGTTGGGGCTGTAACAACTGAGAACTCCAGCAATGATACTATTGAAGCTGAAACAGCTGAAGAAGAAGAAGAAGAAGAGGAGGAAGAGGAAGAGCCGGAAGAAACCAGTTCTGGTGGACTGACAGGGAAGATAAAGCTTATTGTAGGGGTTATAGGCTCTGAGGAGAAAGATACAGGCGGCAAAATAACCTCTGTAGGCTTTGTTGTTGACAACCAAAAATCAGCCTTTGTTCCTCAAGTAAAGATATATATTTTTGATGCAGATTCAAGGGATATCTATAAGACAAGGCCAAGAGAAACCTATGAGGCTGAGAGCGTTCTTGGCGCAGGCAAAAAGCTTTCTAAGGTGGTTTCAGTATTAGCCCAGTTCCCTGATACCAGCGGAGGAAAGACAGTTAAGCTTGAGCTTTATGATGCAGAAACAGATGAGCTTCTTGATGATGGCTCGAAAGTGGTTGTAATTTCGTGAGGGTTTTGAATATCTCTTTCTGGATTGAGGACACTTTCTTTTATAGTTTTATACCTCTCCAATGTTTTAATGGAAAAGTTTATATATAGGATGATATACTATATATAATATGAATAAAGCTATACCTATTATTGAGCCTAATAGGGAAGTTACAGAGAAAGGAAATATAATAGCTTTTTCAGCTTGGGAGGTACCAGTCTCAAAGTTTTACCCAGAAGGTGTGAAGTATTCCCTTGTGTTGATTTGTGATAATAAAAGAGTAATTGGCTTTGACAACTACAACAATGAAGGCCACCATAAGCATTACTTGAAGGAAAATGTATTGGTTAAAGAAAAGTTAAAGTTCAAGAGCTTAGAAGACACAATAAATAGGTTTTTAGAAGAAGTTGACAGATTTGAGAATAAGGAGGTTGATTAATATGGAAATCAGAAAATTGACAATTATAGTAGAGCCAAAGCAGGAATTTAGAGAAAGAATTAAAGGTTATGCTAGAAAAATTGATAAAGGAAAAAGAGGATTAATAGCAGGGGAAAGCATATCTTTCCCAAGTATAGATGTGCTTAAACAATTTCTAACACCGAAGAGAATACAGTTACTGAGAATAATCAGAAATCAAAAGCCTAAATCCTTGTATGAATTGGCAAAACTATCTGGCAGGAAACAAGAATCTGTGTTCTATGATATTAAATTATTAGAGAACTCAGGGTTCATTGAAATTGAGAAGATTAAGGATGTCAGAATTAAGACCATACCCAAAATTGGTTATGACGAGGTTGATGTAAGGATTCCGATAAAGGCATAATCAGATATCCAGGCTAACCACTGCCTTGTAACCATCCTTTGTTTTCTTAAAGCTGTACTTGTAATTGGTTACAGCCTTTACAACAGTCTCCCCTTTCTCAGGGGTTATTGGCTCTCCGTATAGCTTTGCGGTGACATGAGTTTTATCTATTTCTTCAATCTCTACCTTTGAAAAGAATTTCTGCTCAGTATCAACTATGGCTATAAGGCCCTGGAGCCAGTTAAACATAAGCTCTTCTTCATTATCCCCTTTTATCTCGAACTCTTCTATGTCTTTTGGATTTACTTTTTTTATTTGGCATATAACTGAGAACAAAGCTAAAGCTGCGTTCTCGAACACTTCTTTCAGGCTCTTGCCATAGGCTTCGAACAGCACATCTGATGTTAAGTCGTTTATGAATTTGTATTTTTGCATTTTAACATTGAATCTTTTTAGTTATTAAAAGTTTTCCATTATTAATATAATTTGCTGAAAAAGATAAGATATTGGTTAAGTGGCTGAGAAAAATGGGTGGTTTGGGGTTTGTGTGGAGTTTTATTGGAGTGTTACTAGGGCTGTGATCTTGCAAACACTTTGAGTGCAAGGCTCTAAGGCTTTTCCTAAGATTGAATTCCTGCAGAGGTCGTTTTGATAATTGATCTCTTTGAGTTCATCAAAATCAGAAGCTGTTCTTACATCTTTTATTTCGCATTTCATTGCATGGCCTTCAGTTGAACTTGTTGTTA
>CEPX01197357.1_pt1 | contig 19387 bp, 19 predicted proteins | sample 361361 | NCBI WGS metagenome assembly CEPX01 (sample SAMEA2619974, study PRJEB7988) | marine metagenome | biome: marine biome (ENVO:00000447); feature: mesopelagic zone (ENVO:00000213) & marine oxygen minimum zone (ENVO:01000065); material: "saline water (ENVO:00002010), including plankton...
TCAGTAAAGGTATACAGTGAAGATGGTCGCATATTGTTTCCTGGACCAGTTGGAGGTGATGGTCGAGTGGACCTGAGTCCATACTTTGGCTCCGATTTGACCATACCGCTTGAAAAGGACACAACAGAATACTATTATTTACACCTTATCAAGCAAGGACTGGATGTGGATACCTTACAAATAGACTACCGCACTTCCATTGACGACTGCAATGAAAAAAGATTCACCAAAATAAACTTTTACTATAATGAAAAACTTGTTTACAGCAATGCTGGTGAGCAGCGTGGCTTTTATGTGGAGCTCTTCAAAGAATGAGCTCACTGCCCAATTCTGCAATACACCAAACCCTACAGAATCGGACTATAAAGCTATCCCATGGTACGGAGACGAAAGCAACTACACATCTCTGGACAGGATGTATGATAGTTTAATTTCTATTTATGATTCTTCAACAACCTTAAGAAGTTACGAGGAAGGAATGCTTCTTCGAGTACCTCTAAAATTTTGGATTTATCAGTCTGGACCAGGCATTCCAGGAGGAAACTCTGGTTTCGATCCTCCAAATGAGTTTCAATTACAATTTGCAGTTGATCGGCTCAATAGTGCCTTTAGAGATAATGGAATTTCAATTCGGTTTTTTATTTATGGAATTCAGTATATCAGTGACAATCTGGCAGTTGTCATGGACAGCTATACAGAACGGCTCGTCTATGCAAGTCCAGGAACTGGATATTATGAACCCTCAGCTCTCAATGTGCATGTGGTAGATGATGGTGGCGACATAAAAGAAGTTGGATATGATGCTGTTTTTGTTGAACGAAGTAGGTTTAGACAAACTATGAACTCTACATTAACCCATGAAATTGGTCATTATTTCGGCTTACTTCACACATTTGTCTTTAATGATGTTCTTTGTTTTAGAGAGCCTGTAAGTAGAGGATTGAAATGGTCTGCTTGTCCTCCACTAATATTAAGTAAGCGATGTGTTTTTACCGGAGACCTTTTATGTGATACGGATGCGGATCCTAACATGACCGAAAATGGCAATTACACATCCAATTGCACCTGGTCATGGAATGGAACTGATGCATATGGTGACACTTATCATCCGAATTTAGATAATTACATGGCCTATAATAATGGACAAGATGCCTGTAGAAGTGATTTTACTTCAGGACAAAAGAAATGGATGGTTGTTTGGGCCTTTACACAAAAAGATGCAGTCCAAAAAGGTTGGCTACCAAGCAATAATGATCAATTCGATATCTACGAACCAGATAATGAAGCCATAGCTGCGAGAACAATCTTGCCCGGTGAAACCCAGGAACACACCTTTCATAAAAAGGGTAGAACGGATGTAGACTGGTTGGTCTTTACTGCCCCTACCTGTGGGCTTACTAAGCCGGTAAGTTTTATTCTTACCAATGTTACAAATAATGCAATAGACGAAGTAGCATTCTTTGAAAGAAATGCTAATGGAAATGAAGGGGCTGAACTCACAGCAACTGAAAACAATGGCACATACACTCTCACCTCCACGAGCCTAATTCCCGGAGAAGAGTATTTAATACGTATCACCAAGGCAACAGATAATAGTGAGTACAAGGTGGAGTTTCCATTCGTGAATAGTTGTGTGAATGGCCCATCAATAGTATGTGCTACTAACACCTCATTTAGTATTGCTCAGAGACCTTCAGGATCAAGCATTAGCTGGGCCAAAAGTGGTAATCTGGTCTCCGTTTCAGGTCAGGGCACTAACACTTACACCGTAAAAGCAACCTCATCCGCTGCGGGGGCTGGTTGGGTGAAGGCTACCATCAATTACAGTGGTCAAAGTTATGTGCTTCCTGTCGCTAATGTATGGTCAGGCAAACCCTCAGGACTGAACCCAGACGATGTATCAGGTCCAGCATGTGTGGTTGTGCCATCAACAGTTCAATACTTTGTAGAGCCATGGCCCACTTACTATTCAGATGTTGGAGCATCGGACATGAACATCTCCTGGGCTTTTGGAGGAACTCCATCTGGAGTGAATTTCACTAAAGACCCAAACAGACTAAGAGTAGATATGACCACAACGTCGAGTACGGCCCTCAACCAGTCCTATACTTTTAGTATTGCAGCTACAAACCAATGTGGGGCCGGGTCTGCTTCTTTTGTAACCTTCCAAACAAAATCAAGCTCACAAGGGTGTGGCGGTGGAAAAGGTACCTTCTCCTTCCTTGTATCCCCTAACCCTACCTCGGATCAGGTGAATGTAATTTTCGAAGATACGGAAGACATGGTATCTTATTTTGAGGAGGTAAAGCAACCATTGAAAGTGGAAATTATTAACCCTATTGCTGAACTAAAGTACAGAGGAGTAATTAATAAAAATGGTCTTACCATTGACCTCTCCAAAATGGAACCTGGATTATATCTGGTCCGAGTTACTGGCAAGGATTATGAACAAACTGCCAGACTAATTATTGAATAATAAAATCTAATAACCAAAGGTGATCATAGATCGCCTTTGTTATTTAATTGTTTTCTTGCTTCACCTTCCTGGGTCTTGGGCTTTACAACATCTATCAGTGGGTTAGTTTTTAGGCAAAGCCGCTGCCTTCGCTCGCTTCTCCTGCTGTTTTTTCAGATCGAAGTAGATGTAAAACCCTCTAAGTACCATGGTTAGTACTAATGGAATTAAGGCCTGATGCAATGGCTGTGGCAGTGCAGTCCACATCAGCAGAAGCAGCAAGAACCAGGTGCTAATGATCAGGAAGAAAGCTCCTAAAAATTTCTGTAGCTTCTCCACACCTAGCATGTAAGCAAACGGAATAAATACTGGAATGGCCCACAAGATGTTCATGTTTTCTTTAGACAGGTGTTCCGTACCTACCCACAAGAAAACCAACCACCAGCCAATGATTCCCGGAAGCGTAAAAACAAAAGGATCAATCCATTTGGTTCGTTTTTCTCGCTTAAAATCTCTATTAGTAAAGAAGCCCACCACAAAAAAGAAGATCACAAAGAAATTGAATGGAGTAAATACGCCACGTCCCACATCTTCTGGTTCCGGCTTAAAAGTTTCCAAAGTCTCCGCCACCAAAGGAACCACGGTAGAGTCTCGTTGTAATGTGGCCTCTTCCATGCCCCTAGCAATATAATCCGGTAAAAACATGTACACTTCCGGAGTAGCTACCTTATCAATCTGCATCCCCAGGCCAATATCGATGATCCATTCACCCCATGGCTGATACTGCAGGTAATCGTGCATTAGATCACGCACGGTTTTTTCTTGTGTCACATACGTGGTATCAAACTGGATTCTGCCCGGAAAATTCTGTTCGATCACATCCCGGATCTTCGTGGCACAGTTATCATACACATAGTTATAGTAATAGTCTCTGTTCTCAGGTTTGTAGTTATCCGCAAGGAAATCCACTAGCTGTTGCTTTTCTTCAAGAGTCAGGTTGAGTCGCTGCTCAATGATGTATCGGTTGTCTTCCTTGTATGCTTCATAAAAGCCTTTGTAACGAGACATGCCCAGCTTGTAGAGCATTTTACCACGAGCGAAATTCCAGTAAAAGTTTTCCTGATCGAAATCAAACACACCGTAGTTATAGACCCAGTCCACACCTCGCTTTGGGTCACTTAGGTGAATGGCACTATGACCAAATGCTGAATACAACTCACCCTGGTACGGTCCTAAGGTCATCACATAAATCTCCGATTCATCAGAGAGGGTGACCTGTTGCGCTTGTAGCCCAACACCTGCGAGTAGAATTATTGAAAAAAGGAGCACTTTCAAGTTCATATTCGGGTAATGGTTTATAAGTTTAACCTTATGTATATCAATCTGAGTGATAGTTACCGATTGGCCTCAAAGCTAACCCTTAAACGGCTAAATAACGCATGGCAGGTATACAGCTCCTTTCAAAAATCCAGAAAAACGAAGGATCCTCAGATCAAGGGACTGCCCATCAGCATTTCCATAGAACCTACCACAGCTTGCAATCTAAGATGCCCGGAGTGCCCCAGTGGCTTGCGGTCTTTTACACGTCCCACTGGCAATTTGAACCCCAATCATTTTTATCGACTCATCGATGAGATCGGAGATACACTCTCCTACTTGATCTTTTATTTCCAGGGTGAGCCTTATCTACATAAACATCTGCATGAGATGATTCAATATGCCTCTGATCGGGGCATCTATACGGCTACTTCTACCAATGCACACTTCCTAAATGAAGACACCGCCATCAAGACCATTGGATCAGGTTTGGATCGGTTGATTATCTCCATTGATGGAGCGACTCAGGAAACGTATGAGTCCTATCGCAAAGAAGGTAAGCTCGACAAGGTTCTGGAAGGAACAAAAAACATCGTGTCTGCTAAAAAAGCGCTCAGAAAGAAGCACCCACACATCTTATGGCAGTTCTTAGTGGTAAGGCCCAACGAACATGAGATCCCACAAATCAAGGAAATGGCCAAACAATACGGTGTGGATCAGTTAGGATTTAAGACTGCTCAGATTTATGATTATGAGTTTGGAAATAATCTGATCCCAACCATCGAAAAGTATGCGCGCTATCATCAGCTCGATAATGGGAAGTATGCGATCAAAAATGCCATAGAAAACGAATGCTGGCGGATGTGGCATTCTTGTGTGATTACCTGGGATGGTCGAGTGGTACCATGTTGTTTTGATAAAGATGCGCAGCATGTATTCGGGAATACAACAACTGAATCATTTAAGGAAATCTGGCACTCGGAAGCTTATTCAGCATTTAGAAACACGTTACTCCACTCTCGAGAAGATATTGAGATGTGCAAAAACTGTACGGAGGGAACGAAGGTTTGGGCTTAATACCTCCTAAATAGATCTAAAAGATCATTCTTGCATTCTATGAAAATAGCTCGTTGTTGAGTGAATACAAACCGTTGAAGTACTTCCGGGTTATCAACTCGAATCAATATTCTAGATGAATCCGTCATCATTTCTAAATCATATTGAGAGCCATCAAAAACCTCTGTCATTAGCATACTGCCATCAGTCTGAGGTTTTGAATTTAAATTCAATGAATCGCTACTAAAATTCCAGAGTCCAACCGAATCCATGTAATAAATGATTTTATTAGCCTCATCTTTATTGACATAAATTCTTTTAGATTTTGCCCTTCCAAGCTGCCGATGATTATTTCTCTTACTAATTGTGACTTGAAAAAATTCGAGATCATTTTCATTCTGTTTTATCACAAAATAATCTAGGTTTTTATACCAAAAAGATCTCTCACCGAAGACAAAGATTCTCTCAACATAATTATCAAAAAGCTTCTGACTTAATGATGTTTTAGATAAAATAATGTCAGACGGAAACCTTAAGTTCTGTCCATACACCGATAGAGTTATCAAGGTAAGACAAGAAACAACCAGTGCTCTAAATTCTAGGTTTGTCAAAACCAATGCTTCTTAATCACCTCAAGCAACTTCTGGTGGACAGGGCCTGCTGCGACCATTTCTCTACCAAATAGGTAATCCTCTCCGCCTTTGAAATCGGAGACATAGCCTCCTGCTTCCTGTACGATGATCACTCCTGCCGCCACATCCCAGGGATTGAGGTTGTACTCAAAAAATGCTTCATATCGGCCACAGGCCACATAAGCCATATCTGTGGCCGCACTTCCCAAGCGTCTTAGTCCATGCGCATCTTTCATCAAGGCATTGAGTATGGCCAGGTAATCATCCAACTTTTCGAAATTGTGGATTGGGAACCCTGTAGCAAACAAACTTTCATCGATGCTAGAGGCGTCTGTCACATGAACAGATTCTTCATTTAGGAATGCTCCCCCACCTTTCCAGGCATAAAACGTCTCGCTTCTAGTTACTTCATGAATTACTCCTGCAACCACGTCATCTCCTTGCATCAAGCCAATGCTAATCGCATAAGCAGGTACTCCATGGACGAAATTGGTGGTGCCGTCCAATGGATCAATTACCCAGGTGTAGGCCTTTTTGTCTTGAGAGATGGTGTTCTCCTCAGTGATGAAACCTGCCTCAGGGAGAATGGCTGATAAACCGGCCACCAGTTTCTTCTCAGTTTCCTTATCCACGTAAGAAACCAGGTCACTCTTCCCTTTTAGTTCTACTTTGTCTTTGGAGAAATTAGCCGCCTCCGCTGCGATGAATTTCGCAGTTTCTTGTGCAAGTTTTGCTGTTGCTAATGTGGTTTCCTTGAGGTCAATCATTTCGTCCTTCTAAGATAACCACAAACTCGCCTTTTACCGTGTGATTTTTGAAATGATCGACCACTTCTGGTAAAGGCCCTGTTACGGTCTCTTCGAATTTCTTAGTGAGCTCTCGAGAAACAGAAACGCTCCGTTCTGGTCCCATAAACTCTACAAATTGCTCTAAGGTCTTGAGCAGTCGATGTGGAGACTCATAGAAAACAATTGTTCTGTTCTCCTCTGCTAGCAATTTGAGTCGTGTCTGGCGTCCTTTCTTATGAGGAAGAAACCCTTCAAACACAAATTTGTCAGAAGGTAATCCTGATTTCACTAGCGCAGGAACAAACGCCGTTGCTCCGGGAAGGCTTTCTACTTTGATGTCAGCTTCTGCTGCCGCTCTGGCCAGCATAAAACCCGGATCAGAAATCCCCGGAGTGCCAGCATCAGTAATGAGAGCAAGTGTTTCTCCACTCTGTAATCGTTCGATGATCCCTTCGGTGCGTTTGTGCTCATTGAAGGCATGAAAGCTCTCCGTTGGTGTGGTAATGCCATAATGCTTCAACAAGACACCTGAAGTACGAGTATCCTCTGCCAGAATCTTATCAACTGACTTCAATACCTCTACTGCACGATATGTGATATCTCCCAGATTGCCAATGGGAGTTGGTACCAGGTAAAGCCTTGTTTCTTCCATTAGCTAACTAATTCATCAATAGCTGCAGCTAGTTTGTGATCCTTTTCAGTCACCACATCTCCTGAATCATGTGTATTTAGCTCAAAAGATACGGTGTTGTAGACGTTGCTCCAATTAGGATGGTGGTTCATTTTCTCCGCAATGATTGCCACCTGGCTCATGAAGCCAAATGCTTCTACGAAATTGGAAAATTGGAATGTCTTCTTGAGTCTGTTGTCTTCTTCTTTCCACATAGTAAATGGTGTTTTATAATGCGATACAGCCTTCTATCTTGTTGGCTTCTATATAAACATCCAATACCCCCTGACTTGTTTCCATTTCTGCCACAGCCGTCACACTTACATACTTCTTATTGGAGCTATCTCTGTAGGTGATTTCACCAAATGGTAGAACCTCAACGATCTCCTCACGCTTGTCATGAGGAACAATGAATTTAAACTTGTACTGTCCAGGAAACTCGTGTTGATCCTCCAGCTTTTGTCGAAATGCTTCTATATCCCAACTCATAATCTCAAGGTAAAAAAAAGCCAGTGAAAATCACTGGCTTTTGGTTTTGTATATTTTATCTTCTTATCAGAAGAATTTGTATCGTTTGTCCTGGATATCAGCAAACTCCTTCACCGCATTGTCTAGTGACTGTGGCACGTACAGTGGAGAGAAACTCAATGGGAAGTTAGCAATGATCGTAGGTCTTGACTGACGCTCATTAGCAACAGTCACTTTGTAGGTATCATAGCTTTCCAGATCAGGAGCCATACTTTTAGATGTAGCTGTTAATACCAATACACCATTAGTTGTTTCGAAAGGAGCTGTTTTCTCACCTTCTTCCAATGAGAAAGCTACACCAACTGCTTCTGGAGCAAACCCTACGTTAGGGAATGAGTTGCTGTTCAAAGTCAAATCAGCAGAACCTGTTCTTGCTTCTGTACCGTAAGCTTCCTTCATTGCATCATAATCGTCACCGCTAAGTCCGGCGATTTTGTCTTTGATGAATTTTGCTTTCTTTTCATTCAATACCTTGGTCTCAATCTCATTCTTAACCTGAGCAAGTTTTGCAGTTCCTTCCATCTGACGACCTGTCATTACAGCTACTACGTAAGAGTTATCCAATTCGAATACGTCAGATACTTTATCTACTTCTGCATCATTGTATAACCACAAGGTAATCGCTCTTGCATCTGCAATCACACCTACTCTTGTATCATTCTTAGCAATATTACTTGCATTTTTCACTTGAAGACCAGCTTCTTGTGCTTTTGCAACGAATGCTTCTGTGTCATCGCTATTAGCGGCCAACAAATCTGCTTGTCTGTAGATTTCGTTTAGCGTAGCATCGCTTTCAAACAGTTCTTTTTCAATAACCGCTACTTTATAAGCAGTATATGTTTTTGGCTCGTCAATTCGAATGATGTGATAACCAAAAGTAGTTTCTACCGGCTCAGCCAATAATCCAGATCCTTTGTGAGCGAAAACTGCATCTTTGAAAGACTGCACGAAGCTTCCGTTTTCTCCGAACCATCCAAGATCACCACCATTGTTGGCATTGGACTGGTCAGCACTGTTCTCAGCAGCAAGTTCTGCAAAATCTGCACCTCTTCTCAACTGTCTTAAGATATCATTAGCCTTCGCTTTTGCCTCTGCTTTAGCAGACTCTGAAGTACCATCAGACTCGATCAAGATGTGTCTTGCTTTTACGAATGCTTCGTCACCTTCTGTGATATCTGAAAGTTTCATCACGGTGTATTTACCCGCAGAAAGAATTGGCTCAGTTACTGTTCCAATTTCAGCTCCTACTAATCCTACAGGAATTAATCCAGGATCATTGATGGATCGGTAGAAATTAGGTGAGTCAGAATTTCTCATCGCAAAGATAGAATCGTTATCAGCTGAAGCTAGTCCAGCAGCCAATGACTCAATCTCTTCTTTCACAAACAAGCTGTCATCTGCAGATGGCTCAATAGCAAAAGATACGTAGCTAATGCTTCTAGATTCTTCTCTTTGATATTGCTCGCTATGACTTGACAAGTATGACTCCATTTCAGAATCAGACACTTTAAACGTGCTATCACTCACACTGAAGAATGGCACATAAAAATAGTCAACAGTCATGTTGCTGCTTTGAGCTATGAATTTTGCTTTTGCTTCTGCTTCCGTTACGAAATCAGAATTTGTCAATAAGCTAGCATATTTACTTACTAGTCTATCTTGAATCAGGCTATTCTCAAATGAAACCCATGAAGCTGTTTGATTTGCAGCCTGAGGATTTTGAGGGTTCTTCAAGGAGCTTAAGAATTGCTGCACGTTAGCCTTGCTAAACTCTCCTGTATTTGGGTCAGTGAAGAATTGTCTGATCTGAGGGTGAATGTTGTTTCCCTGTACCATGTCCAGCTGCTCGTCTTCAGATACCTGTATGCCTAGTTCGCTGAACTGAGGGTAATAAGCATTTTCAAGAATCAATGCATTCCATGCCTGATCTCTGATTTGCTTCTGCTCATTGGCTAGAGGCTCTCGACCATTGTTAATGGCAAATACATAAGATAAGTCCTGAACCTTTGCCTGGAATTGCTCATAGGTAATGTCAGTATCAGCTATTTCAGCAATGTTTCGATCATTGCTACCAAAAAGTGCAGAATTAGATTGGAAAAAATCCGTCAGAATGAATGCAAACATTGAGAATGCCACAACTGCCACCACAATCTTGCCCATTCTCTTCCGTAAAGTGTTAATCAGCGCCATAATTTACTATGCGTAGTTTTTTTGAAGAGGGCAAAAATAACTACATGTGCACTAATTAAAAAATGATTCTAAACCTTTGATTTACAAGGCCTCTTCCTTGTCTAAAATGGTCAATTTAACCTTGTCAATGCGGTTTTCTTCCATGGTGAAGATGGTGAAATGGAAAGGTGGGATCAAAATTGCCTCATTTACTGACGGAATATCTTCATGAAAAGCCAAAATTAATCCTCCCAAAGTGTCATATTCCCCTACCGGAAGCTCCCAGTTGTACTTGTCATTGAGGTAATCCACTTCATGACGGGCACTCAAGATAAAGTTATGTTCATCGATCTGCTCTTCTTCCAGATACTCATCGTCATGTTCATCTCGGATTTCACCAAATATTTCCTCGATAACATCTTCCATGGTTACGATTCCAGAGGTACCGCCATATTCATCCACTACGAGGGCAATACTTTTTCGTTCCGTAATAAACTGAATCAGCAATTCATTGGCCAATACCGTTTCTGGAATAATCAGAATTGGCGTAAGGATATCCTTGATCTTTTCAGGTTTCTTGAACAACTCAAGGGAGTGACAGTAACCAATCACCTCATCGATGGATTCTTTGTAAACCAATATCTTGGAATGACCACTTTCGATGAATTCGTCTTTTAGCTCAGAGATATCATCATTCACATCCACTGCGACAATTTCGGTACGTGGGATCATGCATTCCCGTACCTTGATGGTTTTGAACTCTATGGCATTGTTAAAAATCTTGGCATCAATCTCGGGTTCATCTTCCTGTTCGATGTTGAGAATGTTCTTTTTGATGTAATTATTGAGATCTGTGAGACCATACACAGGCTTATCCTCTGAATAATCAAAACGAAGGCCTTTTGTGATGATAAACCTGGAAACACCAGTGATCACCCACACCACCGGAAACAATAAATAATAAATGGCTGCCATTGGCAAGGCAAACACGGTGAGCATGGTGTCAGGATTGAGCATGAACAAGCTCTTTGGCAAAAATTCCGCGGTAATCAATACAACAATGGTAGACAGCAAAGACTGCAAGATCAACACCACAAGGTCCGAAGCAAAATAGTCATACAACCATGGTTCCAAAAGCTTGGCCATGAGGATACCGTACAGTACGATACTCATGTTGTTTCCCACAAGCATGGTCGCAAGAAAATGAGATTTCTTGGTAACAAACTCTGAAAGGATTTTACCGGTGAAGGTTCCTTTCTTGCTCATCACTTCGATGTGAAGTTTGTCTGCAGAGATAAAGGCTATCTCAATGCCCGAAAAAAAAGCTGAAAACAGAAGGCAAACAATTATGCCGATGTAGAGCGATGGGTCTTCCATTGATGATTAAAAATACTATTTCTTTTGCTCTCTTTGTGATTTACGATACCAAAATACAAAAAGTAATGTAACAGATATCATAATAAAACTGTATGCCTGGCTAATTCCCACTACCATGACCTCATAAATTCCCATCACGAGGAAGGCAACTGACAATGAAAAAAGGATATAGTCTAGCAATTTCATATATCTTCCAGGTAAATGGTCCCTTGTGGCCTCAAAATCTTATAGGATGAAAAATCCTGATCTGCTCTTAGACCCTCACCTTTGTGCAATTCATCATCGGCCTCAATGGTCACAAATCGTTCTGTGAAAAATTCTTCTTTTGTTGGGTCCCAAAACAACTCCTCCGTATTTAGCTCATCACCGGTCTCTGTGTTGGTCACAACCACATTGCCTTCAGCCTTGTACAGATTGTCCTTAGCGCTATAATGAACAACATCAGCTTTGAATGTGGAAAGAATGGTCCCATCCTTATCCAGATATTCCAAAAACAGCCCTTTTGGCCATTCTCTGTCTCCAGATTCGAAGTTGTTCTGCTTTGGTGCTTTTAGAATTACCCGTATTCGAGCTGAATCACTCATCTTGGTATAGATGCTGTCCATTGATAGTAGTGGCCCTTCAAATACTGGCAGGTTGAGCACATCTTTTTTGTCTTCACAAGAAAATCCCGAGAAGCCAAGCAATGCGATGATGGCCCAAATAAAAAAACGGTCATGAACAATCGTCATGACCGTTTGAAAATATGTCTTAAACCTATTAATTAGCAGGTCTTCTTTCAAGTTTAACTGTTTCATTGATCCAACAGCCGACAGTAAGACTCTCTCCCTCTTTCATGTTTTCATTGAAGATCTCTTCAATTGAAGGGAACTGAGCTTTTGCAGAAGCCATTCGTTGAGAATCACCTGCTTTTTGGTACATCTCATATGCCGCAAGGAAGACACCTCTATCTTTCACACGGCTCACACCACCCTTACAATCATCGTAACTGTTCATATACAAGTCACCGATGAATACGTATGCCTCCTTATTAGAAGGATCAAAAGCCAATGCTCTTCTAGCGCTTGATCTTGCAGCAGATTTGCTAGAGCTCACCTGAGTTTTTGCCAGGCTCAAATACACCTCTGATTTTCTGGAATTATCGTCTGTCAATTCAACAGCTTTCTCGAAGTATTCCTGTGCCTTGGCTTTATCTCCATCAGATGCGGCTTTTTGTGCAATGAACTTTGCGATACCATAATCTGGAGACACTTCATTAACTACAACTGCTGCTTCCATAGCTAACGGATCGTCCGTACATTTTTTTTGGATCATCACAGCAAAAATGGTTTTGGCCAGTTTAACATCCTTTGACTCTCGGAACTTAGGACCTAACTTCTCCACAACGAAATCACAGTCAACATTCACGGTTGCGGTCAACATCTTGTCAACTAAGTCCTGATATCGCTCAATCCTCTCAGCATTACCACCTTCGGCTTTTATTGCCTCAAATGTGTCGTTTATCTCAGTGTATTTTTCAAAAACTTCCTCATCAGAAATCTCCCCGCCTGTCAATTTGTATCTTCTGATTACATCCATGTAAGCAGTAAGGTTAGAAGTATAGAAATCTTTGCCATTAATCTCGAATGCCCGGTTATACAACTTGAACAATTCTGGATATTTCGATTGTGTGTTTTTGTAGTACTTGTAAGCCGTATTTGCTTTTCTATTTAATACATCTGCCTCATCATCGAAATACTTGATCCTTAGATCATACATTTCAAGAGCTTTTTCCTGATATTCCAAAGTTTTGTCTTTGTCATCAGTTGACTCTGCCAAACCTTCATAGATCTTAGCCCCGTTGATATAAATGGACGCGTTTAGATCTGGAGTGTTTTTCAACAACCAGGAATGTGGGCCAATAGCCGCCTGCCAGTTTTCTGCTTTCACAAAATCCGCATAAAGAGCATTTTTCTCTTTTGCCTTATCTACCGAATCTCCCCAATTCCATCCCGGCTGTGCTATCGCTGCGACTGCTGAGATCACAAACACAAGACTGAAAAGGTGCTTAGTAATTGAATTCATAAGCTTGCTTTTAATCGTATCTTCTTTTTTGAAACCATCTGTCGTTTATAGTTGCACCTATAACAACCTGGAAATATCTTTCCTCGATCAGGCTATTATCAGTGGTGCCTCTAAAACCATATTTGAAAGCGACATCCATACTGGAATAGCCACTCACAGGAAAAGCAGCACCAAAATTAATACCAAAATCATTAATTTCTGTATTATTCTCCAGATAAGGTAGCTGACGCAAGTTCACTCCAAAGCGATAAGACGTTCTTTTCAAATAACTACTCACACTAGTGTAATCTGGGATAATCTCCATTCCTGTGGCAATTGACAAGGTATTTCTAACTGTGGCCGATTCGGAATTCTGTGTACTTTCCCAGTCATGAAAAGAAATATCCAGACCTACTCTTAGCTTATTAAGTTTTTCGTAAGATACTCCAAACTCATACGATTTCGGAAGATCAAAGTCTATGTATTCATCAGCAATCAAGAGGGTGTCTGAGAGGGTGATTCCAGCTGGTGTTTGTCGCTCTCTTCCAAAATCTATAGTCCCTTCTATTTTTTTCGACAGGCCATGAACCAACCCCATGGTAACAATATTTTTCTCTCCAAGTTTTGCCTGGTAGGATAAACCAAGAGATAGATTTAAATCCGAATACCTCGACATGTCATAATAAGAAACCACGTAGTTGGCAGTACTCACTTTCGGGGAGCTCAAGCTGATGTTAGAGGCTTTTTCTAAGGTTCCAAAAATGTAGGAGCCTTTAAATCCTACTGTAAGTCCCTTGTAAAGTCGAATACCATTGGCCCACTGAACCTGTGTTAATCCACCCTCACCTCTGTTGTTAATGCTTTGCAGAACACTATCTTGCTCATCTATCAGAGAATAACTCTGAGTACTGTAATTCATGGTAGTTAAAGGCAGAACGGCAAATGCACTGGTCCAGCGATTGGCTACCACCGGAAAACTCATTGCTAAAAAGCGCAGACTACCTGATTGGGCTTTGGACTCGTCTAGTTCAGACCTGTAGTTTCTAAAATCCGACTGTAAGGCTACCTGAAAAGAACTGAAGGAGTTATAAGTTAACAGAGCCGGGTTCTGAAGATTAATGTGCCATGGAGTGGGCATACCGATACCTACCTGACCTGTCGCATAATTATGAGAAAGTCCCTGGAATAAAAACTCACCCAATTGATGATTGGAGTATGGAGTATTTATAGTCTGAGCAGACACAGATCCATATACGAACAGTGTTAGTCCCAGTAAGCCAAGTTTGATGATCTTCATTGATTCTTTATCAAAATTCTATTTAAGCCTGTCAGCACCAAATCAAAGTCCGCAAAGATGGGTGCTTTTAATTTGGATTCAAAGTGGATTGTATCCCCGCCGGTCATGATAACGGCCAAATCATCATATTCTTTCAGAAAATGATCAATAAAACCATTCATTTCATGACTTGCTGCTGATAATGAGCCCGCTAACAAACACTGGTGTGTAGACTTTCCCAAATTTTTTAACATTATTTCAGAGAAATTGGAGCTAATATCAGGCAATGCATCCGTATAATGTGCCATGGCCTTCATTCGCATTTGCAAACCAGGAGCAATCACACCGCCTTGAAAATAACCTTCGGAATCAACCAGGTCATAGGTGATACAGGTCCCCGCATCAATTATCAGACGGTTCCTGTTAGGAAATTTTATATAGGCACCTACAGCCGAAGCTAACCTGTCAACACCTAAAGTCTCAGGTGTATCGTAATTTACTCCAATGGGTAATGGTGTTTTATGGGTCAACTGAAGATACTTTTCTTTATAAAATATCTTCTTGATCTGTTCGTCATAGTGCTTAACCGAACCAAAAACCCAATGATGTGTATTAGCCGAATAATGAGCTATCAATTCTTCCAGGTTGGTATGAGTAGCGGTGGAGATCAATTCCTCTTCTTCAAAAAGAGCAGATTTGATTCGCGTGTTTCCAATATCTACGGCTACATTCGGCATACTTTATAAATTGGTTTATCAATACGAATTACAAAAATAAGAATCGAGTGAGTCAATACCATGTAATCGGTGTAATGTCAGGATCTTCATTGGATGGGTTGGATATTTGTGTTTCTACTTTCAGTCTTACAAAGAATGGCTGGACATACTCCATTACTCATTCTGAGACCATCTCCATTCCAGAGCCGCTAACCAGGCAGTTAGGATTCTCAGATCAACTCACTCCCACAGACCTGGATAAACTGGATACCGAATACGGTGAATGGATTGGGAATGAGTTGAACAACCTGGTTTCAAAGAAAAAATTGACTGTGGACCTGATCGGCATACATGGACACACGGTATTTCATGACCCTATTCTTCAAAAAATATCGGTTCAGATTGGTAATGGTTCCAAAATTAATGAGCTGACAGGCATTGAGATCGTAGACAATTTTCGAATGACTGATATCAGTCTTGGTGGCCAGGGGGCACCTCTGGTACCTGCAGGAGAGCATTACCTGTTCCCAGAGTATAAGGCATTTCTCAATCTTGGAGGGATCTGTAATATTGCCCTTCATGAAGATCAGCGTATCATGGCCTGGGATATCGCTCCATGCAATCAGGTGTTGAACCACTTTGCTCAATTGCTTGGGCATTCTTATGATGCTGGCGGCCAATTATCTCTTCAAGGAGAATTGGATATGGAATGGCTCAAGTATTTACATTCATTGGACTATTTCCAAAAGGAACCACCCAAGTCATTAGCCAATCAATGGACTCAAGTCGTTTTGAAACATGCCCCTACTAACCCCTCTGATGGGTTGGCAACCTACGTTCATTTCTTAGCGAAAGAAATTTCTAAATCGCTGTTATCACGTCCAGACATAGGATCAGTGATGATTACAGGAGGCGGAGCATATAACGAAGCATTAATTGATCAATTAAACATTCTTCTGAAAGGCACAGTTAGTTTGCATGTGCCTTCGGTTGAAATCATCGAATATAAGGAAGCATTGATTTTCGGGTTTTTGGCTCTGTTAAGAAAACTTAATATGGCCAATGTATTCGCTTCAGCTACTGGTGCTCAGCGAGATAGTGTCTCCGGAGATCTCCATTCAGTTATCTGAAGTGTATGAAGATCATTATTTCATTAAATTTGCCGGCCAAATTCATGTATAAACATTAATCCTTGAATGAAAGAATTACTCAAAAAGTTTGAAGACAAAACCCCCGAAATTGTTTTCGAATGGTCTGATTCAGAAACAGAAGCCGAAGGTTGGGCAGTGATCAACTCGCTGAGAAATGGAGCGGCAGGTGGAGGAACAAGGATGCGCAAAGGACTTGATCGAAGAGAGGTAGAATCTCTTGCCAAAACCATGGAGATCAAATTTACTGTATCTGGTCCTCAGATTGGTGGCGCTAAGTCGGGTATTAACTTCGACCCGAATGATCCAAGAAAAAAAGACGTGCTCAAAAGATGGTACAAAGCTGTCTACCCACTTTTGAAAGCCTATTACGGAACTGGTGGGGATTTGAATGTAGAGGAGATTAATGAAGTGATTCCAATAACAGAAAGTTTTGGGTTGTGGCATCCTCAAGAAGGTGTAGTTAACGGACATTATGCACCTCCAAAACCTCAAAAAATCCACATGATTGGTCGCCTACGACAAGGGGTATCCAAAATATTGGAAGATCAAAACTATGTGCCCACCTCTGAAACCAAGTATACCGTATCTGATATGATTACTGGGTTTGGTGTGGCAGAATCTGTGAGACACTACTATAGCATTTGGGGCGGAGATATCACCCAAAAAAGAGCAATCATTCAAGGCTGGGGAAATGTAGGTGCTACTGCTGCGCTCTATTTAGCGAAGTATGGAGTAAAGATTGTGGGAATTATTGACAGAGATGGTGGAATCATTGATACCACTGGACTTGATCTGGATGGAGTGAAAAAGCTCTTCTTTGATAGAAATGGCAACCAACTCGTTTCCGACAATACCATCCCATTTGATGAATGTAATGACAAAATCTGGTCGTCAGGAGCTGAAATATTTATTCCAGCTGCAGCTTCCAGATTAGTATCAAAGGATCAAGCTGAAAGGCTGATTGCTAATGATCTAGAAGTGGTGGCTTGTGGAGCCAATGTTCCATTCCAGGACAAGGAGATTTTCTACGGACCTATTGCCGAATATGTAGATGATAATGTAGCCTTAATCACAGATTTTATTTCTAACTGTGGCATGGCTCGTACTTTTGCATATTTGATGGATCCAAAAAATGACAAGAAGGTCACTGATGATGAAATTTTCAATGATACTTCGCAAACGATTGAAAAAGCAATGCAAAAAGTTTACAATGAAAATCCTGGAAAAACGGGTCTTGCCGAGGCCGCTTTTAGGATTGCTTTATCCCAACTAATTTAAATAAGGTCTTGTTTTTCAGCCTGCAAATGATAATTTTAGTGATATAGATGACCCGGAAGCCTTGATGAATAGAATTATTTTAACATTCCTTATTACCTTTTCTTTAATAGGTAACACTACAGGATTTGAGGCAATGGCATCCGATCACGAAGATGATGGCGTTGAGCAGGTTCTGGAATCTTCAGATCAGGAAACACACGCTGAGCAAAGTAATGAACATGGTGAAGAAGAAGCACACCACGGCCCTGCCGGATGGAGTGTGATTCCCTTTGTGGTTCTGCTACTTATGATTGCCACTGGTCCACTTTTCTATGAACATTTCTGGCATAAAAACTATCCAAAAGTAGCCATCGCTCTGGCAGTGATTGTTGTTGGTTATTACCTTTTTGGACTTCACAATACCCATGGTCCCGTACATGCCTTTTTTGAATACTTTCAGTTCATTGCATTGCTGACAGGGCTATTTGTGGCCTCTGGAGGCATCATGATTATTGTGGATAAAAAAGCAGCTCCTGGCATCAATGTGGGTCTTTTAGCACTTGGTGCGGTGATAGCCAACATCATTGGAACCACAGGAGCATCGATGCTACTCATCCGACCATTTATCCGTTTAAATAAAAACCGAATTAAGTCCTACCACATCATCTTTTTCATTTTTGTGGTAAGTAATATAGGAGGGTCTTTAACGCCGATTGGTGATCCACCATTGTTTCTTGGGTTTTTGAAAGGCATCCCATTCTTCTGGACCTTAACGAACAATTTGCTTCCATGGGCTTTCGCCATTTCTATTTTGTTGGTGGTATTCTACTTTATGGACAAAGGAAATAAGGCCGACTACTCTTTTGGTGAAGACACGGCGACACCATCAGGCAAAATCGGTTTGCGAGGCACAAGAAATTTTATCTGGTTAGGTATTGTCGTCGCTGCGGTGTTCCTCGACCCAAATGTATTCCCATGGGTTCCAGGAATCTATTTTGATGGACAAAAGTTTAGTTATATCCGAGAGCTCATCATGTTGGGAGCTGCATATTCTTCTTACAAATTTGCTGACCAACAAGCACTAAATGGCAATGACTTCAGTTTTGAGCCAATACGGGAAGTAGCATTCATTTTCATCGGAATATTTGGCACCATGATGCCAGCTCTGGAGTTGGTTGGAAACTTTGCCAAATCACCTGAAGGTGCGGAGTTGATCACTCACAACACCTTGTATTGGGGAACCGGAATGCTTTCTGGCTTCCTGGATAATGCACCTACCTATGTAAACTTCCTTACAGCCGGTATGGCTGCTGATGGAGCAAGTATCAATAGCGTAAGCGATGTAATTGGCTATGCGGGTGGAAAGTTTGTGGATTCAGTCATTGAACTCAAAGCGATTTCTGTCGCTGCAGTATTCTTTGGTGCGATGACCTACATTGGAAATGGTCCAAACTTCATGGTAAAATCTATTGCTGAGCAAGTTGGTATCAAAATGCCTTCTTTCTTTGGTTACATTATCCGATTCAGCATTCCATTCCTGGTGCCATTACTGATCCTGGTGTGGTTTGTTTTCTTCTACCTGGAACTTCTATAAAAACGATATATTAAAAGAGCCGCAAATTGCGGCTCTTACTTTTTATGAGAATAAAGCTTTGTGAAGCTTTATCAATGAATCTTTCTTATAGTCCTGAGGAACCAGAAGTGAAATGTTATTTCTACTTCCTCCATAGGAAATCATACGAATTGGAATATCATCCAACGCTTCAAATATGGCTGAACCAACACCTTTGCGCTCAGCGATTAAATCTCCAACGATGCAGATAATTGTTTGCTCGGTATCAATCTCTACAGTAGCATATTGGGAAATTTCTTGCTTGATTTCTCTTAGGTGCTCAGGATTGTCGATAGTCAAAGAAACGGCAATCTCTGAAGTAGTGATCATATCGATCGGA
>CEPX01029198.1_pt1 | contig 19374 bp, 27 predicted proteins | sample 361361 | NCBI WGS metagenome assembly CEPX01 (sample SAMEA2619974, study PRJEB7988) | marine metagenome | biome: marine biome (ENVO:00000447); feature: mesopelagic zone (ENVO:00000213) & marine oxygen minimum zone (ENVO:01000065); material: "saline water (ENVO:00002010), including plankton...
CCTGCAAACATCTGTTCTTGACAGGAACAATCACCCCGCCTATGTTCCCTTCATTGCAACCCAAGGACCGAGTGTCCCACATAGCAAAGGAGGGCATCATGCCCCAGGCGAAGAAGACCACCACCGAGATCGCGTTGCCGCCTCTTAATATCCAGCCCATCACGTTGATCCTGGTCGGCACCAGCCCGTTGATCGTCAATAACTGGTCGAAGAAGGCGATCCAGGAAATGCTCGACAAACAGATGGGCAACCCCAAGGCCAAGAAGGCTCCCAAGGTTCCTTTCGAGGATTTCTGCGAGAGCCTCTACTGGATGGACGACGATTTCAACGAGATCAAGTCCGATACCTGGAAGAGCGTCCCCACCGAGGAGGATGTCGAGAATGGTCGCTTCGGCTTTCCGGCCAACGGTCTCAAGGCCGCTGCCGTGACGGCCTGCACCAGCGTGGCCAACGTCACCAAGGTGGCGGCCCGTCAGGCGTTCTATATTCCCGGCCAACTCGTGGAGATCCAGTCCCCGGTCCCGCCCAGCATGCGCCAGGATATGGTGCGGGTTGGCATGGGGACCGCCGACATTCGGTTCCGTGCCGAGTTCTGGCCCTGGTCCATCACCGCGACCATCAAACACAACGCCAACGTGATCTCGGCCGGGGAGGTGGCGAACCTCTTCAATACCGCCGGGTTCGGCGTCGGGCTCGGGGAGTGGCGCATGGAGAAGGATGGCAACAACGGCCTCTTTGAGGTCGGCACCACCGAACAGGTCGCGCTTCTGGAGGCGGCCGAGTGACTACCTACGTCTGGCGGCCCAAGGCTCGCACCGCTGGGGTCGATGCCCAAGCGACCGGCGAGTGCTTGGATCGGGTGCGGCTGGCCAACGGCGGCCAACTCACGCCCGAGAGAGTTGTTGGGGAGGCCGCTAAGAAGCGGTCTCCTCTCCACCCCCACTTCGAATGGGACGACAAGATCGCGGCCCATGAGCACCGCCTCGATCAGGCCCGCTACATCATCCGCATGGTCGCGGTCGAAATGGACGATCCCGAGGAAGGAGAAGAGCCCGTCATGATCCGGGCCTTCGTCAGCATCCCCGATGACCCCGATGACCCCGACGGCTCCACCCACTTCACCACCACCGTCCTGGCGATGTCCGATCAGGGGCAGCGGGACTACGTCCTGGAGAAAGCCTGGGGCGAGATCCAGGCGTTCAAGCGCAAGTACGGGATCTACGAGGAGTTCGCCGTTCTGATCGCCGCCATCAACGGTATGGTTCCTCCGGTCAGAAGGGTCCCATAGGCATGGCTAGGAGAGGCTGGTTCAGGAGCGGGGGGCTAGGCATGGCAGGTACGGAACGGCTTGGTCCGTTGGGGTCTGGAGGGGCAGGGCTTGGCGCGGTGAGGCGCGGCAGGTAGGGCAGGGAACGGTTGATCCAGGATAGGATAGGCACGGCAGGGCAGGCTAGGATTGGTGTGTCACGGCTGGGTGTGTTCCGGTGTGGCTAGGCAGGGCAGGCAGGGCGGGGTATAGCTGGGGTGGCAGGGCAGGGTCAGGCAAGGTGCGGCAGGCAAGGCTAGGCCAGTTCTGGTCGGGATTGGTTAGGCGAGGCAGGTAAGGCGTGGTCAGGTCGGGTGCGTTACGGTTTGGTGGGGCAAGGCAGGCGCGGAGTGGCAGGGTCAGGTCGGACCAGGATCGGTAAGTCTGGGCAAGGCAGGCATGGCACGGGGAGGCTTGGTAAGGCTGGGTAGGGTCCGGCAGGCTAGGCGTGGTGGGGACAGGCTCGGTAAGGCAAGGCAGGCAAACACTTCAACCGAGGAGATACGCCATGAAGAAATCACGGATCACTCTCGATCACGCCACCTACGAGATGCTGCACGACAAGGCCGTCAAGTTCGATGAGCTTGCTGACCAGTCCAGGGAGCCCAGCCGCATGGAGCAGGTGTTTCGCTCCCGGGTTTCCGGGCTCATGCTCAAGCTGGCTGGCCTGCGAGATGTTCCCGAGGAGGAGCTTCGGAATATCGTTTCCCGGGTAGCCGGCTGGATCGCTCTGGGGAAGGTCCCCGAGGCCGCCAAGGCCATGATGCCCTACCGGGTCGGCCAGTGCGGGAAGTGCGAGATCAACCTCTATTCCCCGACCAGCAAGCCCGCCGACGTGGCCATGCCTTGTGGAATTCCCGGCTGCGCCTTTGAGAAGGGCAATCCCGTGAAGGCCCTCACCGAGCGCGACTTCGGCCGCATGATCGCGGAGCACAAGCTCGAACAGGGAGAACCATCATGATCTACGTCACCTACAAGACCCTCAAAGCCATGGGCCCCCGCCCTAACGGCGCCCGGATCGACAAGTGGTTCAGTGGCTGGATCCCCAAGGTGAGGTCTCTTCCGAGGAGGCCCAGGCGATGAGGCGATGAAGGGGTCCCGGTGGGTATGCGGACCGTCGAGGATGACATCGGCATGAGGATCCGGAGCGTTATAGGCGCCGAGGCACTCTTTGATCTGGGGCAACCCCGATCCCGCGCCCCACAGGGGCCGACACACCATCGCCCACCGGGGCACTGAGGTACGCTATGAAGGCCCACGAAACAACCTACGACCCGAACCGCATGGCGTTCTGGGAGCGCTAGATCGAGGTGCTGACGTAACAGAGGAGGAGTTGTGATGCCCACGGTGATTGACCGGTTTCGTGCCCTGCGTGTTGAGCCCGAGAAGCATGCGACCTGGGCTGTCGGCAACGCGGTGATGTACAAATATGTCGATGAATACGGGCGCCAGCCGCCGAAGGATCTGCGCTCCAAGACCAACGACGGCGGGTCGCACTGCTTCGCGCTCTACCCAGATGACTGGGTGCCGATCATCGACAAGATCATTCGAGCCTATAACGTGGAGGCGCAGCGCCAGGGAGATCTTTTCTGATATGTCCGAGAAAGAGTTACTGGAGCAGTTGGCCCAGCAGAACCCCCAGGCTCTTTTACTGGAGCCACGGGATGTTTATGACGCGGCCTTGGTGGCCATTACGGATGAGCCGGAAGATCACTGGCCCAGGAAGGAGCGCGTGTACGTTGCTGTTTACGACACGGATAAGTGCGTCGGTGCCGTAATGGGCTGGCTGGGCTGTGGGTATGATGAGGCCCAGGAATGGCTCGACTTCAATACCTATGGAGCGTGGCTTGGTGAGGGCACCCCCACCTTTTGTAATGAGGAGGCCTCATGAGCATCCCCGGATGGCTTCTGCTGGCGGCCTGGGTCTGGATCATCGCGCACTCGATCGGGCACCTCCTGGTATGACGGACCTGCTCGACTACGATCCGGATGCGTGCCCTGACTGCGGCGGGGTCGGGTGGTGGGTCGAGGGCGCCAACTGGGACGGTCCTGGTGAACAGGTCTGGTGCGACTGCCGGGGGTTCCCTGGCGTGGTCTATGACACTAACAAGCCTAGGATCGGCGGGCACCAAACCTTTGATGATCACGGGCTCTGCGAGGTGTGCGCCGTCCCACGGTGGGCGGTCATGGAGACACCCATGCTGACGTGGTGCGACCGCCCCAGCCATCCAATCTCGTATCGGCATCTCGATCAGCATGGGGTCTTCAAGTTCGAGGTTCACCAGGACTAGTGACCAAGCTGGATCCAATACTGCGAATTTCGCAAATCAAGCAAAAATGTGGATGACTCTCAGGCAAAAAAACCGCTGTTTTCTGCTATTTCGCAGGGTGCGAATTTCGCACTCCATTTTCGCAGGCAAAAAGTGATTGACCGAATCACGCCAGATCAAAAAACGTTCTCAGATTGCTATTGATTGTTCCCGCCTTACGGAAAAAAGCCCGGAATACCGGGCTTTCTTTTTGCGTAAAAAGAACCGTGCCTACGAAAACACCCCTTTTTCAGAACAGCTAGAGAATGTGATGGGGTGCAACCTCGGAGACCCGCAGAAACCCTCGGATCGGAACCCTGAGATGTCTGATATCTCGTCCCAGACGAGATATCAGACATCTCAGGGCCGGTCAACCCCTGCGAACCTCGGGCCTTTTTCAACCACTCCTAAACGACCCCCGGGGCATTTAGGAAAAGAAACGCTTGTTCTCCTTGAACGCCCGTGCTACAGAAGTTCTGGAATTAAACAGGAGGCGACGATGGCTCTGACGTTTGGCGCTGCGATCGAGGCCCTGAAGGAGGGCAAGCGGGTTTTCCGCGAAGGCTGGAACGGCAAGGGGATGTTTCTGTTCCTGGTGCCCGGCAGCACCTTTGAGGTGAACCGGCCGCCCTTGCTGGGGATCTATCCCGAGGGCACCGTGATCGACTACTGCCCGCATATCGACATGAAGACGGCCGACGGATCGATCGTGCCCTGGCTCGCCAGCCAGACCGACGTGCTGGCGGAAGACTGGTACATTCTATGATCTGGCACCGCTACTTCATTTACGCCCGGGACGGATCACGAATGGTCCGTGAGAGCCGGGGGCCAGTTGTCTGGTCCGGCCCTTGCGAGACCGAGGAGTGCGCGATCCGTTTTGCCGAGGCTGCCGCCAAGGCCCGGCCGGATCTGATGCCGTTTCGCGTCGAGCAGAAGTCCTACGAGCGGATTACCGAGGCCGAGGGCTACCGGACCCGGGATCTGGGGTTCAAGGTCGTTCACACCATGGAGCTGTACTGATGGATGAAAAGATTGATGAAGAGGCCGAGGCGGTCCATGCCAAGGTCGTGGAGATCATCCACGAGGGGCTGACCACGCTGTTCAACGATCACTTCGATGGCGCCATGAGCCCCAGCCAGCGCGCGGCGGTATTCTTCGGCCTCGCCGGGGATTTCGTTACCGCGATCGCCCAGCACGAGAAGATCAAGTACGACCCGTTCGAGGTCGCCAATCTACTGGTTCAACTGGCCGTTCACATGGTGGTCAGCCATGCCAAGGAAGAGGTTACCCACGACGAACTCCGCGCTGAGATCTCTCGCTTGTCGATCGTGCTGATGTCATCGAGCGAGCAATACCTGAGCGCCCGACCCGGTCCGGCTGATAGCCCGACCGTCCACTAACCAAAAGGAGGCACACGCCATGTTTCACGTAGAACTCAAGTTCGACACCACGCTCTCCAGGGAGGATATCTTCCTGGCCATCGCCGGCATCCCCACCGTGGGCGATGCCACCGTGTCCGTGTCCGACTGCGGCGATTACCGCCAGTCCAGCGTTTCGGTGGTGCCCACTGCGGCGGCTCCCCGGGCCAGCGCCACGCACGCCGTGGGGGCTGGTCGTCATAACGCCTCGCTCAACAGTGTGGTCACCACGACCCGGACCGGTTTAACCCGGACCGGCCGGCGTCGGAAGGGCGCGGGTCCCAGCAATAAGGTCCACCTGATGGAGAACGACTTCTTCGTCATGGAGCGGGCCACCAATGGCAGCGGCGTGCGGATCGATGTCTTCGGCACCATGAAAAAGAACGGCATCACCGCCAAGTACCTGACCGAGAACACTTGGCCCAAGGGCTCCGAGATGTCTGCCCTGAGTAATTCCTATGGCCGCATGCTGGGTGATCAGCGTCGGAAGCGGGAGCGGGAGAAGGCGGCCCGCAAGGCTGAAAGGGCCAAGCGGGGAGAGTGATGCCAAACCCTGGACCCAAACCCACGCCAGACGACTACACGGGGGCCGGCGCCGGCATCGCGCCGGCCCGGGCGTGTGAGTTCATCGAGAGCACCACGAACTACGATATGTGCGGCGAGCGCACCCAGCCCGGGTCCTCGTACTGCGCCCGGCACCATTCCATATGCTATGAGCGCCGATCCACGGAGAAGACCGTGGGCGGTAAGAACATGGCTTTCAAGGTAGTGATCTCTGGCAGCCGGTGGCGATAGGAGCAACCCATGACCAAGCGACAACGAACCGTACTCGACTTCATCAAGAAATACTGGTCGAAGCACAAGTACGCCCCGTCCTACGAGGAGATCCGCGTGGGCCTGGGCATGACATCCAAGAGCGGTGTGAAGCTCTGCGTCGATCGACTGGTCCGAGGCGGCTGGGTGACCCAGGTCCCGCATCAGGCCCGATCGGTGGTGCCCACGGATAAGGTAATCCCGGAATGATCGAGCGTCTGGCCAAGCGCCTCTATGAGGAGGTCGAGGGCGGCGGCACCCCCGAGATCTGGAAGGCCACGGAACACCGTGGTGACTGCACCAAGGACGCCTGGACCTGCCCGGTGTGCTTGGCTGAAGAGTACCGTGGCTACGCCAGGGCTATGCTGGAGGAGATCCGCGAGCCGACCCAGGCGATGTTGGATCCGATGCACACCGTGGCATCGTTGACGGGGCATGAGATCACGATCTGTGGCGCGGATATTATCCCCCTCTGGCAAGGCATGGTCGATGCGGCGCGGGAGGTGAAGTGATGACCCACGTCTGGAACGGTTCCTATGGGCGTGGCGGCAAGTTGAACAAGGAGTTCTGCGCTGCGTCAGTCACATCGCCAGGGGTGTGGTCATCGCACCAGTGCAGCCGTAAGGTGGCCGTTCAGGAAGAGGGCCACGGCTGGTGCCGGCAGCACGCCCCCAGTGCTCAGAAGAAACGCGACGAGGCGCGGGAGGCCAAGTATCAGGCCGAGCAGCGGGAGAATAACGCGCGCTGGGCCAAGCAGGCCGCGTTCGCCAACGTCGCCCAGATCGCCATCGACCACTTCGACCAGAAGGCCAGCTTCGATGATCTGGAGGCCGCAGTGGCGAAGTACAGAGAGTTGAAAGAGAAGCACAGAAACGAGGTGTAGTACGAGGGGTTGACAGGGTCCCCACATGTAGTATTCTGAGGTTGCCGAGCGCAAGCTCATTGACAGGACCCCCGGTGGCTGATGCCGTCCCAAACAGCACTAGCCGCCGGGGGTTCTACGTTTGCAGGCACTCTCCCAACAAGAGATCCAGGCTTACCTGACGAAGCTCCACACGCTTCCTCATGCCGAGCAGCTTGAGATCAAAAACCGACTTGACGAGATCGACGCGGCCCGTTCGCGCCAGACCTCGCAGGGCAACTTCATGGGTTTCGTCAAGAAGCTCTGGCCCGAGTTCATCCACGGCAAGCACCACAACATCACGGCGCAGGCGTTCCAGGACGTGGTCCTGGGCGACAGCAGGCGCGTCATCATCAACATGCCGCCACGCCACCGACTGGCCGTTGACACCCCGATCCCGACCCAGTCAGGCTGGAAGACCATGGAGACCGTTCAGGAGGGTGACGTGGTCTTCGGGGTTGATGGTCAGGCCGTGCGGGTCACTGGCAAATCTGACATCGCCATGAACGAGGAACTGTTCGCGGTCGAGACCCGGGACGGACAAGTAATAGAATGCGATGGCGACCATCTATGGACGGTGAGGTTCACTGGAGGTGGCGGGGGGCGGCTCAAAACCTACTCGACCAGGGAGATCCTGGAGAAGTTGGAAACTGGCTCTTGGGTGCGGTTCAGTAATTATCCCCGGCTGCCCGACGTTGGCCCGGCGGCCTATAAGACCGCCGATCTTCCCATTGATCCTTATGTGCTTGGGGCGTGGTTGGGGGATGGCGCCTCTCGTTGTGGCACAATGGCCGCTCACCCAGAAGACGCTCCTCATATTAGGGCGCGGTTCGAACGGGCTGGGATCCCCACCACAGACCTAAGTCACGATAAGATATTCGGCACGAGGGGGCTGATGGTGAAGCTCCGCGAAGTCGGGGTCCTGAACGACAAGCACATTCCCGAGGCCTACTTAACCGCTGCCCGGCACCAGCGTCTGTATCTAATGCAGGGGTTGATGGACACGGACGGCAGTGTCGGTGCGGATGGGAAGTGTGTGTTCTATACCTCGATCCAGCATCTGGCCGAGCAGTTCCTTGAGTTGGTTCACAGCTTTGGGGTCCGGGCCAGGATCACGACCCGCGATGCCAGCTATCAAGGGAAGCCCGGAAAGCTGGCCTACCGCATCAACTTCAAAATGCTGGACGCTGCCTCGCTGCCGCGCAAAGCCGAGAGAACCAGGAACGCTAAGACCAACAACGGCCGGACGATCCGGGTGTATAGGACGGGCCGCCGTGGTCCGGTGCAGTGCCTACAAGTGGACAATGAGGACGGCTTGTTCCTGGCTGGTAAAGGGTACGTTTGTACGCACAACACCAAATCGGAGTTCGCCTCCAAGTTCCTGGTCGCCTGGGCTCTGGGGCACCACCCCACCTGGAAGATAATCCAGTCCTCGAACACGGCGGAACTGGCCACCGGCTTTGGCCGGCAGGTCCGTAACATCGTGGACAGCAAGGAGTTCAAGGAGGTCTTCCCCGGGGTGGGGCTGGACAAGGACAGCACCGCCGCCGGCCGTTGGGCGACCAACAAGGGCGGGGAGTATTTCGCTATTGGAACCGGTGGCACCGTGTCCGGTCGTGGTGGGGATCTGGTGATCATTGATGATCCGCACTCCGAGCAGGAGGCGCGGCTGGCGGAAACCAACCCCGAGATCTTCGACAGCGTCTACGAGTGGTACACCTCCGGACCGCGCCAGCGGCTCCAGCCCGGCGGCCGGATCGTCATCGTCATGACGCGGTGGGGGCTCAAGGACCTGACCGGCCGGGTGACCAAGTCCAGCGCGACCCGGGAGGGATCCAACGAGTGGCGGGTGATCGAACTGCCGGCACTCCTGGACGGCGATCGCCCGATCTGGCCCGAATACTGGTCCCAGGAAGAACTCCTGGCACTCAAGGCCGAGTTGCCTGTCGGCAAGTGGAACGCTCAGTACCAGCAGCGCCCCACCGCCGAGGAGGGTGCCCTGGTCAAACGCGAGTGGTGGCAGGAATGGAAGCGCAAGGATCCGCCCAAGATCCAATACATGATCCAGTCCTGGGACACGGCGTTCGAGAAGACCCAGCGTTCGGACTACAGCGCCTGCACCACCTGGGGGGTGTTCTTCCAGGAGAGCAAAGAGACCGGCAAGATGGCCTCGAACCTGATCCTGCTCGACGCCTTCAAGAAGCGCATGGAGTTTCCCGAACTGAAGAAGGTGGCCCTGGAGGAGTTCCGGGCCCGCGACCCCGACACGCTGCTGGTCGAGAAGAAGGCCTCCGGGGCGCCGTTGATCTACGAGCTTCGGGCCATGGGGATCCCCGTGTCCGAGTTCACCCCCACCAGGGGCAACGACAAGATCGCGCGCGTCAATGCGGTCTCTGACCTGTTCCAGTCAGGGGTAGTCTGGGCACCCCCTACCCGCTGGGCCGAGGAGGTGATCGAAGAGTTTGCCGCCTTCCCCATGGGCGAGCACGACGATCTCGTGGATAGCTCCACCCAGGCCCTGCTCCGTTACCGTCAGGGTGGCTTCATTCAGGTGCCATCCGACGACTACGACGAGATGACCGATACCGACCAGCACCGTCGGGCCGACTACTACTGAGGAGAAGACCATGGCTCTTGGACCCAACATCGGCAAGCCGCTGGCCACCCCGGATCCGGGACTGCCCGCCACCGTGCCCGACATGATGACCGTGGATGTCTCCTCGGAGGAGATCCCCGACGACATGGGCGCCCTGACCACTCCCACGGCCGACGGCGGCGTGGTGATTGACTTCGCCCCGGGTGAGCCCGAGGTGGACGAGGAGATCTCCCACGGCGCTAACCTTGCCCTTTATCTGGACGAGCAGCTACTCACCACGTTGGGCAGCGACATCGTCACCAAGGTGGATAACGATCTGCGCTCGCGCGAGCCCTGGGAGAAGGCCTACGAGAAGGGCCTGAAGCTCCTGGGTCTCACCATCGAGGAGCGCACCCAGCCCTGGGCCGGGGCCTCCGGGGTATTCCATCCCATCCTGTCCGAGGCCGTGATCCGCACCCAGGCACAGCTTATGTCCGAGAGCTTCCCCGCTTCTGGACCAGTCAAGACGAAGATCCTGGGCAAGATCACCCGGGACAAGCAGAAGCAGGCCAAGCGCGTCCAGGACGATATGAACTACCAGCTTCTGGAGGTCATGCCCGAATACCGGCCCGAGACCGAGAAGCTGTTCTTCGGGCTGCCCTTCGCCGGCAGCGCCTTCCGCAAGATCTACTGGGACGACGTGCTGGAGCGTCAGACCGGCATGTATGTGCCGGCCGAGGATCTGATCGTGCCGTACGGCGCGGCCGATCTCCGGACATGCACGGGTTACACCCACCGCTTCCGCCTGGAGAAGACCGAACTCAAGAAGCAGCAGGTCGGCGGGTTCTACCGCGATATCTCTATTCCCGAGCCGACCATCGAGACCGACCGCCTCCAGAAGGCCAAGGACAAGAGCCAGAACACCACCCAGACCGATTACAAGGACGCCCGGCACGTCATGCTGGAGCGCCACATGGACGTGGACCTGGACGACGATCGGTTCCGTGACGATGACGGCGTGGCCCGGCCCTACATCGTCACCGTCGATAAGCAGTCCCGCAAGGTCCTGTCGGTGCGGCGCAACTGGCGTGAAGACGATTCCACCAAGACCAAGCGGATGCACTTCGCTCATTACGAATACATCCCGGGCCCGGGCTTCTACGGCATCGGGCTGGTCCACCTCCTGGGTGGCATTGCCAAGGCCGCAACCTCGATCACCCGGCAGCTTATCGATGCCGGCACCCTGGCCAACCTGCCTGCCGGCCTGAAGGCCAGAGGCTTGCGGATCAAGGGCGACGACACGCCACTCCTACCTGGGACGTTCAGGGACGTGGACGTGCCGGGGAGCGCGATCAAGGACAGCATCATGATGCTGCCCTACAAGGAACCGTCGCAGACGCTCAGGGAACTCCTGGGCTCCGTGGTCGAGGAGGGCCGGCGCCTCGCCAGCATGGCCGACCTCAAGATCGCGGACATGAAGCAGAACGCTCCGGTCGGCACCACCCTAGCCATCATCGAGCGCACCATGAAGGTCATGAGCGCGGTCCAAGCTCGCACCCATGCGGCGCTGAAGGTCGAGTTCAAGCTGCTGGCCGAACTGATCAAGGAGCACTCCCAGACCCCGTACGCCTTTGAGGTCGATGAGGGGGTCTTTACCCGGGCCACGGACTACGACGACCGGGTGGACATCGTGCCGGTCTCGGATCCCAACGCGGCCACCATGTCGCAGCGCATCATGCAGCAGCAGGCCGTCCACCAGATGTCGCAGAGCGCGCCGCAGGTTTACGATCTCGCGGAGCTTCACCGGAACTCCCTGATCGCCATGGAGATTCCGAACGCCGAGAAGCTGGTGCCCAGCAAGGAAGACACCGAGCCCAGCGATCCGGTGTCCGAAAACATGAGCATCCTGGCCAGCAAGCCGACCAAGGCGTTCATGCACCAGGACCACGAGAGCCACATTACGGTCCACATGGCGGCGCTCCAGGACCCCAAGATCAACAAGCTGATCGAGCAGAGCCCCATGAAGGCCGCGCTGGGGGCGGCCATGGCGGCACATGTCCAGGAGCATATCGGGTTCCAGTACCGGCGCGAGATCGAGAAGCAGATGGGTGTCGAGCTACCGCCCCCGGACGAGATGCTGCCCGAGGATGTTGAGGTCCAGCTTTCCCGCCTCACGGCCGAGGCCGCCGAGCGGGTTCTCCAGCAGAACCAGATGGAGGCGCAGCAGGAGAAGAACAAGGAGGTCGAGGAAGACCCCCTGTTCCAGCTTCAGAAGATGGAGCTTCGCCTCAAGGAACTGGACCTTCAGCGCAAGGGCAAGACCGACAACGACAAGCTGGAAGTCCAGGTCGCCATCGAGCGGGCCAAGCTGCTCCTGGCCCAGGAAGAACTCCGGTCCCAGGAGCGCATCGAGGGCGCCAAGATCGGTGCCGGCGCCGCCGACGCGCAGCAGCAGGCGGCCCTGGAGGAGGCCAAGATCGCCTCCAAGGAAGAAATCGAGGGGGCCAAGATTGGTGCCTCGGTGGGTAAGTCCATACTAGATATGGGCAAGAACCTCTTGACAGGAAGGAGCGACAATGAGTAGTCAGGAAGGGTTGGCGTTGAGGGAGGAGATCCGCAGGGACATGAATGGCCTTGCCGATCACGTCGCCGGAGGCGGATGTCCGGACTACGCTGACTATCAAAAGAACTGCGGGATAATCGAGGGGCTGGCTCGTGCCGAGCGTATCCTCCTCGATTTAGCCGAACGGGAGCGTCGGATGCTGGAAGGCGACGACGAGCCCAGGGAAGAGGGTGAAGCCGTCGAGGGCGACATCTACTGATCGTCCATAATGGACGCCGGGATCTCGGTCCCTAAAACCGTGCAAGAGGGAGAAGACATGGGCGCAGACGCAGCGGAGAAGGTCCCGACCAGGGTGGATCTGGATATTCCAACCAAGCGGGATCTCGAAAAAGGCAACGTCGAGGACATCAACGCCGCCAAGCAGATGCCGGAGCCAACCGGGTACCATATCCTGGTGACGCTGCCGCAAGTCGAAAAGGTTACCGACGGAGGGGTCCATTTGCCGGACCAGCACCTTACGAACGAGACAACGGCCAGCGTGGTGGGCTTCGTGGTCGCCATGGGGCCGGATTGTTACCGGGACGAGAAGCGGTTCCCCTCGGGCGCTTGGTGCAAGGAAGGTGACTTCGTCCTGTTCCGCCCCTACCAGGGCAGCAGGTTCAAGGTCCACGGCGTGGAGTTCCGCGTGATCAACGACGACAGCATCGAAGGCGTTGTCGATGACCCACGGGGGTACACACGCGCATGAATGTCCCCGCACTAGACACCAAGCCCCTGGAAGATCAACTCCCGCTGATGCCGGACCCCGGTGACGGCGAGGAGGCCCAGGTCGTTATCCTGGACGCTCAGGAAGAGGCCAAGCCCAACGGCAGTGACGCCCCCGCTGTGACGGTGGTGAGCGACGTTCCCGCCGAGGACCAAGGCAAGGCGGCCGAGCACTCGGATCCGCCCGCCGAGGTTACCGAGGAGGAGTTGGCCGCCTACAGCGGAGGCGCTCAGAAGCGCATCAACCAACTGGTCTCAGAGGCTCACACCGAGCGGCGCGCGAAGGAGGCGGCCGAGCGGCAGAGCGAGGAGGCCATCCGCTACGCGCAGCAGGTGACCGGAGACAACCAGCGCCTCACGGACACCATTGCCCAGACCAACGAAGCCTTCATCGGCCAAGCCAAGGAGCGTGCCAGCGCACAGTTGCTCCAGGCCCAGGAGGAGTTCCGGGGCGCCCAGGAAGAGGGCGACACGGACAAGATCCTCCAGACCCAGATGAAGCTCAACTCCATTCAGATCGAGCAGTCGAACCTGGAGCGCGCGATCCCTGCCGTGGCCCCGCCGGCCGACGCCGGCCAGCCACAGCAGCAGCAGGAGATCCAGCCGCCACCGCTCGATCCCAAGTCAACCGCCTGGACTAGGGATAACCCTTGGTTCATGGCCGCTGGGCACGAAGACATGTCCGGCTACGCCTGGGGGCTCCACCAGAAGCTGGTGGCCCAGAAGATCGACCCGACCTCCGACGAGTATTACGCGGAGATCGACAAGCGTATGCGTGCCGTGTTTCCAGATTACGATTTCGGCGGAACCAATGCTCAGCAAGGTGCCCCTCCGGCACCCCAGACTGTGACGCCGAAACCGACCCCCGTGGTTGCGTCCGCCACCCGCACGACCGGCGGCGAGCCACGCCAAGTACAGTTGACGAGCACCCAAGTCGGCCTCGCGAAGCGGCTTGGTCTAACTCCTGAACAGTACGCCAGACAAGCTCTCAAGGAGCAGCAGAATGGCTGAAGCGCGCACGAACGGGCTCGATATGGCCCATCCCGGATCCGCCGCTCAGGTGGACCGGCAATCCGATACCCGCGAAGCAACCACCCGAGTTGAGGCATGGGCACCGCCCTCTGTCTTGCCGGATCCCAATCCACGTCCAGGCTGGGTCCATCGCTGGATCCGCACCTCGATGATGGGTGACGCTGATAACCGGAACGTATCCATGCGGATGCGGGAAGGCTGGGAGCCCTGCAAGATTGAGGAATATCCCGAGCTTCAGATCATGGTGGACGTGAACTCCAGCTTCGAAGGCAACATCGAGGTGGGCGGCTTGCTGCTTTGCAAGTGCCCGGAGGAGATCATGAACCAGCGGCGTGACTACTACAGCGCTGCTGCCGCTCGCCAGGAAGAGGCGGTGGACGAAAACTTCATGCGGGAAAACGATCCGCGTATGCCCCTGCTTCGGCCGGACAAGCAAACGCAGACCACATTTGGCCGTGGGCCTCGCGGGTAGCGCCCACATAACAAGGAGTTAGACCATGGCAACGACTGCCGCTCCGTACGGGATGCGTCCCGTCAACCGACTTGGAGGCACCGTCAACACGGGCGCCTTCCGTCAAATCAAGATTGCCAGCGGTTACGCTACCGCCATCTTCTTCGGAGATGTCGTGAAGCTCGTGACTGCCGGCACCGTGGAGAAAGATAGCGGTACGGCAACGGCCACCCCTATCGGCATCTTCATGGGCTGCACGTACACTGACCCCAACCTGAACTACAAGCTGCACAATCAGCAGTGGCCGGCATCGACGGTTGCTTCGGACGCCAAGGCGTATGTCTGTGACGATCCGAACATGCTCTTCCAGATCCAGGGCGACGACACCATTGCCCAGGCGGATCTGGGTGCCAATGCGCCGATCGTTCAGACGGCGGGCAGCACAAGCATCGGCAACAGCAAGAACGCGCTGGACGCCGGCAGCATCGACACCACGGCCACCTTGCCGCTCAAGATCGTGGATTTCGTGGATGGCCCGACCAGCGCCATTGGCGACACTTACACGGACGTGATCGTCAAGTGGAACGTGGGCCATCAGTGGACCAACACGACCGGCATCTAGCCGATCGCAGCGGACCAGAACGGAGGGTTAAGATATGACCATTTCCCGAGCACAACTGCTCAAGGAACTCCTCCCCGGCCTGAACGCCCTGTTCGGCCTGGAGTACCAGAAGTACGAGAACGAGCATGCCGAGGTGTATGACACCGAAAGCTCCGAGCGCTCGTTCGAGGAAGAGACCAAGCTGGCCGGCTTCGATGCCGCGCCGGTCAAGCCCGAAGGTGGGGCGATCTCTTACGACAACGCCCAGGAAGCCTTCACGCAGCGGTACGATCACGAAACCATCGCGATGGGTTTCTCGATCACCGAGGAAGCCATGGAGGATAACCTCTATGACAGCCTCAGCGCCCGCTACACCAAGGCGTTGGTGCGTGCCATGGCCTACACGAAACAGGTCAAGGCGATGGTGCCGTTCAACAGCGGCTTCACCACGGCGTATGCCTCCGGTGACGGCGTTGCTCTGTTCAGCACGGCGCATCCGATCGTGACCGGCGGCACCGTGTCGAACCGGCCGGCGACCGACGGCGACTTCAACGAGACCACGTTGGAAGCCGCCGCCATTCAGATCGCCGCCTGGAAGGACGAGCGTGGCCTGCTGATCGCGGCTCGCCCGCGCAAGCTGATCGTGCCGCCCGACCTGATGTTCGTGGCCACCCGGGTGCTCCAGTCGGAGTTCCGGACCAACACGGCCAACAACGACATCAGTGCCATCTACACCAATGGCACCGTGCCGGAGGGGTACTGCGTCAACCATTACCTCACCGACACGAACGCTTGGTTCCTCAAGACTGACGTTCCGAACGGTCTGAAGCACTTCGATCGTGTGGCTCTGGCCACTTCGATGGACGGTGACTTCGACACCGGCAACGTCAGGTACAAGGCTCGCGAGCGCTATAGCTTCGGCGTCAGCGACTACTTCGGTGTCTTCGGGAGTTCCGGCTCCACATAGGCCCCGTGGGCGGGGAGGTGACCCACTCACCTCCCCGCTATTCTTCTGGCAGGGCAGGCCAAGAACCTGCTTACCTCGACCCAAGGAGTTGAAATATGCCCCTCACGAATTTCCCCAACGGCATCACCAGTTTCGGCGTCCCCGTTCTCGGCGGCTCCGGTTTCCCCTCTGGCGGCACCCACTTCTTCGTGGATCCGGCCAACGGTTCCGACGGCAACACAGGCAAGGCCTGGGACGACGCCTACAAGACCCTGGGCAAGGCCCACACGAAGGCCACCGCCGGCAAGAACGACGTTGTCTGGCTGATCGGTAACGGTGCGGCTTCGGGCTCGGCCCGGCTCTCCGCGACCCTGACGTGGTCCAAGAACGCCACCCATCTGATCGGCATCGCCGGTCCGACCCGGGTCGGTGGACGCGCCCGGATCGCCCCGACCGCCAGCACCACGCTGTTCACGCCGATGGTGACCTGGAGCGCCGACGGCTGTTACGTCGATAACATCCACATGTTCCACGGCTTCGATGACGAGAGCACCGCCATTGGTTGCCTCAACGTCACGGGCCAGCGGAACTACTTCTCGAATTGCCACATTGCGGGTATCGGCCACGCCGAGGCCGGCGATCAGGCAGCTTCGTATTCGCTCAAGCTGACCGGCGACGGCGAGAACACCTTCGATAGCTGCACCATCGGCCTCGACACGATCAACCGCTCCACGACCTGTGCCGAGATCGAGATGGTGAGCGCCGCTGTCCGGAACACCTTCCGGGGCTGCCTCATTATCAACATCGCGGACAGCGCTGGCGCGCTGTTCGTGAAGATCGACGGCTCCGGCGACATCGATCGCTGGGTGCTCTTTGATGACTGCCTGTTCATCAGTGGCACCAACTCCACCGGCACCACGATGACGGCGGCCATGGATGTTCACGCCTCGGCTGGCGGCCATGTTATCTGTAAGGATAGCTGGATAGTCGGCGCAACCGACTGGGAGGCTGCGGACAGCACGATCATCCAGTTGTGCGAGACTGGCAACTCCGTGGCTGCGGACATCAAGGCCATCGGCATCGCCAATACGGTGGACGTGACCTGATGACCCTCTTCCAGACCATTCTGGTCTGGGTCTTGGAGGGTACGGGAGAAACGGTCTTCTCGGACCTGAACACGGATCACAGGCCGGTCGAGGGCGACATCGTGTCCTACACCGACAGTGCTGGGGCGACTACTCAGTACAAGGTGGAAGGCCACGGAGTTGCTCTTGTCCCGGCAGGCAGGGGCTGACTTTCCGATGTCAGCCCCGGATCCGGAGCGCTGGGAAGACCCCATCCTCAAAGTCACGCTTAGCGTTGTCCCGTAGGCGGGTCTGCCATCGATCCCAGCCTTGAGCCCACGGCAGCATAGGAGGGGCCCATGCCACGCCCGATCGCAGTAACAGTCAACCCCACGGCCACTGACGCCAACGGGATCACGACGACCCAGACCCTGGCAGCCGGGGATCTTGAGTTCCTCCAGAACGGCGCTCTGGCGTCAGGCTTGGATCGGGACGGGATCGCTACTGCCCAGACGCCCGGGTCGGCCAGCAACTTGACCTTGGACGGCGCCCTTGGTGTGACGTTCGCCACGCCCACCAGAGTGTCGGTCTACGGCGCCAACGACGAGAGCGGCAAGACCTTCACCGTGACTGGTCTGGGAGATGACGGCGGTCATCTCATCGAGGTGATTACCGGGCCCAACGCCACCACGGTCATGGGTGCCACCGAGTTCAAGCAGATCACCACGATTGCCGCCTCGGCCGCCACGACCGGCGATGTTGAGGTGGGCGTCAACGGCACCACTACCTTCACCCAGCCCCAGCACGTTACGATCACGTCGGCCGGCGACGACACGGGCGACACCTTTACCGTGACGGGCACCGATCGCCAGGGCCTAGCCCTGACCGAGGGCATCACGGGTGCCAACGCCGGGGTCGCTGCTGGCACCAAGAACTTCAAGACGGTGACCAAGGTGGCGTCGAGTGGCGCCTCTGCGGCCGGTGTCACGGTGGGTGTGGACGGCACCGCCGAGAGCCAGTGGATCCCGGTGGGCGCTTACGGTGGCGATTTCACCATCGGCCTGGGCGTGGAGCAGACAGACACCGCCACCTGGGACGTGGAGCACACCTTCGATGATGTCCTGGTCAAGGGGTTCGTGGAGGCCGACGCTACGGTCTACAACCACGACAGCCTCGCGGCCCAGTCGGCCAACGCCGACGGCAACTACGCCGCTCCCCCAGTGGCATGCCGGTTGGCGATCACGGCGCACACGTCCGGATCGGTGACGCTCAACATCATCCAGGCGAGCCATAGGAGCTAGACATGGGATTGTCCAAGATCAGCGTCGATGCTCAGGTCGAGGGCACGCACACCCTGGCCGAACTCATGGAGACCCTGGGATCCCCGGCGGCCACGAAAACGGCCCTGGCGGATCTCAAGCGGCAGACCGCCAAGCTCAACAAGGCCAAGAAAGAGAGCGAGCAGGCCCAGGCTGACCTTCAGGTGGTCCGGGAGAAAGCGGCGACCGAGCATACCCGGCGTGAGGCTGAACTCGATCGGCACAACGCCCGCACCGAAGCCGCCAACACCAAGGCCGAGGCCGCCAAGGAGGCCAAGAAGGCCGAGCAGGTGGCGTGGCGTCAGGAAATGGCTGATGCCGGTGGCGCCATGGAAGAGCGTGAGAAGGAACTCCAGGCCCAGCAGGAAGCTCTGACCCGGGCCAAGATCCAGCACGAGAAGGAGGTGGCCGCCTCCAAAGCCGCCATCGAAGACGAGATCAAGGAGGCTGCCAAGGATCGCAAGGCCGCCAAGAAGGACCGTGAAGCGGCCAAGAAGTTCTCGGCCGAGGCCAACGATCGTGTCGAACAGATGAGGGCCGTGCTTCAGTGACAGCTAACCAAACAGGCATTTCCCGTATCGCTCCGGGGGTAACGACAACCACCAATCCAATGGCGGATGTCGAGGGGGTCGTTACGCGGCCCGTCCTTCCCCTGTCGGCGTTTGGTGAAGTGCTTGTCGGCGCGACTTGGCTGGATAGGATCTGACGATGGCGACTTCCGGCACCACAGCGTTTGACCTGGACTTCACCGACATCATCGAGGAGGCGTACGAGCGCGCTGGCCTGGAGATGCGGTCCGGCTACGATCTCAGGACCGCGCGCCGTAGCTTCAACCTGATGATGCTGGAATGGGCCAACCGGGGGATCAATCTCTGGAAGGTCAAGTCCGGCACCCAGACGCTGACGGCCAGCACGGCGACGTACACCCTGACCGAGACCGACGTGGTGGACCTGCTGGATCATGTGATCCGGCTCAACTCCGGAGATACCGACACCCAGACCGACTACAAGATCTCGCGGATCTCGCTGTCCACCTACGCCAATCGCACGGCGAAGCTGGCCGAGGGCAGGCCTACCGAGATCTATATTGATCGGCAGCGCGCGGCGCCGCAGGTCACCCTCTGGCCAGTGCCGGATGACAGCCAGACCTACACCCTGGCCTACTGGTATCTGGAACGTATCGAGGACGCCGGGGCCTACACCAACAACGCGGACGTGGTCTTCCGGTTCTTGCCGGCGATGATTGCTGGCTTGGCCTATTACGTGGCCATGAAGAACCCGTCAGTTCAGGACCGTGTGTCGGCTCTCAAG
>CEPX01031386.1_pt1 | contig 19374 bp, 26 predicted proteins | sample 361361 | NCBI WGS metagenome assembly CEPX01 (sample SAMEA2619974, study PRJEB7988) | marine metagenome | biome: marine biome (ENVO:00000447); feature: mesopelagic zone (ENVO:00000213) & marine oxygen minimum zone (ENVO:01000065); material: "saline water (ENVO:00002010), including plankton...
GTTGTTTTAGCTGGGAGGTTAAGTTTATGAGAGAATTAAAAGAATTTGAGGAATTTTTGAAAAAAGGGATTGTGAAAAAACAAACTCCTGATGAAGCAAGAGCTAAAGATTTAAATGAAGAAGCTGAAAGAAAGTTTGGTTCGTTGAATATGATTTTAGATAAAATTGGTTTAAGTGATGAAAATGCAAATGATATCATTGAAATATGTTATGATATTGTTAGTTATTTAATTCGTGCAAAGATGTTGTTAAGAGGTTATAGTTCTTCAGGCGCTGGCGCGCATGAGGCAGAAGTAGCTTATTTAAAGACATTAAACTTTAGTGAAGAAGATGTTAGATTTGTTAATCAGCTTAGATATTTTAGAAATGGGATAATGTATTATGGAAAAAGATTTGATAAAGAATACGCTGAGAAAGTTATTGACTTTATGAAAAAAGTTAGGGAGAGATTAAAATGAAAACAATAGACAATCTAAATGTAAAAGACAAACGTGTTCTGGTTCGAATTGATTTGAATAGTGCGCTCGGTGGGAAAAAAATTGTTGAGAATCTTCGGTTTCGGGAACATGCTAAGACAATTAATGAGTTGAAAAGGCAGGGGGCTGTTGTTGTGATTCTTGCGCATCAGGGCAGGCCGGGGAAGAAGAATTTTATTTCGTTGAAACAGCATGCGCGGATTTTTAGTAAGTATTCTAAAGTTAAGTTTGTTGATGATGTTGCTGGGAGGAAGGCTGTTGCGGCGATTCATAGGTTGAAATCTGGTGAGGCGCTTTTGTTGGAGAATGTTCGGTTTTTGAAAGATGAGTTTTCTTCTAATGGAGGAAAGTTTGTTAAGACTTTAACACCATTGTTTGATTATTTTGTCAGTGATTGTTTTTCAAATATGCATCGGAATCATGCGTCGATGGTTGGGTTTGCGAAGAGGTTGCCTTCTGCTGTTGGACCGGTTGCGTTGAGGGAGTTGAAGGCGCTTGATAAGATTAAGTCTCGGGTGGGGGGTGCGCTGTTTGTTCTTGGGGGGAATAAACCTCGGGATGTTGTTTTGTTGGTTGGGAAAGGGTGTGTTTTGACTACGGGGACTTTGTCGTTGTTGGCTTTGAAGGCGCGCGGGTATAAACTTGGTAAGGAAGATGTTATGTTAAAGAATGATTTGAGTGTTGTTCGGGATTTGCGGAAGAATTTGCGTCGAGTTGTTGTTCCTTGTGATTTGGCTGTTAGTGTTGGAGGTAAGAGGAAAGAGATTTCTGTTGATGAGTTGCCGACGAAGTATGAAATTTTGGATATTGGTTCGCGGACTGTTAAGGATTATGCGCGGGAGATTCGGAAGGCTCGTGTGATTTTTTTTAAGGGGGTTGCAGGGTTGTCGCAGAAGAAGGGGTTTGAGGTTGGGACTCGGGAGTTGTTGCGCGCTATTAGTAAGGCGAGAGGGTTTAGTGTTGTTGCTGGTGGGAGTAGTTCGAATGCTGTTGGGAAATTCAAAATAAATAAAAAGGGGTTTAACCATATATCTTTGAGCGGGGGAGCTCTTGTGCATTATTTGGCGGGGAAGAGATTGGCGGGACTTGAGGTTTTGAAGAATAACAGAAAACTTTAAATAGTAAGATATTCTTACTTTTCTATAAAATGAACATAACAAAATTAAGTACAAAAGGGCAAATTGTAATTCCTGAAAAAATAAGGGAGGATATAGAGACTGGGACAGCTTTTACTATTGTGAAACAAGGAGATTTAATAATTTTGAAAATGATTAAAGGATTTAGTGAAGAGGAAATTCAAGAGATGAAAGAACTTGAGGGGATTTGGAAAGAGATTGACGAGGGCAAATGTGTTTCTCAAACTAAAGAGGAATTTTTCAGAGAGATGAATGCGTGGTAGAATGATAAAAAAAGTAACACGTTCGTCTACATTTATTAAACAAACGAAACATCTTGATAAATTTTTATTAGGTAAATTGAAACAACAAATTCAGAAAATTTTTGATAATCCAGAAGTTGGTAAGCATTTGAAATATAAACGAAATGAGCGATGTTTGTATGTCTGGCCGTTTAGGCTGATTTATTCTGTGAGAGATGATGAACTTATTTTGTTGAAATTTGAGCATAGGAAGAAAGTGTATAAGTGATTTGATTAGTTTTATAAAATGGAGATTCTTTAGAATTGGAAGAAGATGAAAAAACAAAAAGGGAAATATCATTTTGAAAAAGAATATGCTGAAACAAGTGGGACTTATTGGGGATTGAAGCCTAGTGAGAGATTGATTTATTTTGAAACATTATTGAAGAGAAATTCTAAAGTTTTAGATTTGGGGTGTGGGACGGGAAGGGTTGCATTATATTTGGCGAAGAGAGGTCATAGAGTAACAGCGATGGATATTTCGGAAACAGCTATATCTAAGTTAGATGGCTATGCAAAAAAAGAGAAGTTGAAAGTTAAAACGTTTGTTGCAGATATGGAGAATTATAAAATAGAAGAGGATTATGATGCAATTGTTTCTTTATTCTCGATTCATTTCCTGCCTAAAAGTAAAGTTTATAGATTAATTAAAAATATGAAAGATAAGACTAGGAAAGACGGTTATAATTTTGTGGGGGTTTTTAGAAAAGGAGAAAGTAATAAGAATAGGTATAGATTTGATAATGGAGAGTTATCTAAGATGTATGCTGATTGGATGATAACTTCATATAAAGAGTTTTCAAAAGAGGAAAAGCATGGGAAAAATGGAAAACTTCACACTCATGAGATTGCAAATTTGATAGCGAGGAAGGTGAGATGGTGAAAAAATACGACATAATAACAATAGGAAGTGGTTTAGTAGATGCGTTTGTTTACACTGACTTGAAGGAAAAGAAAAAACAAATTAGTCTTCCTGTTGGGACGAAGATTTTGGTTAATGACATACACTTTGCCGTCGGGGGTGGTGGGACAAATACTGCGACGGCGTTGTCGCATCTTGGTTTGAAGACAGGGTTTCTTGGGAAGATGGGGCATGGGAATAATGCGAATATAATTTTAGAGCAGTTGAAAAAACATAAGGTTGATTTTTTGGGGGTGCAATCGAAGAGTCATACAGGGTATTCAATTATTCTTGAGACTGATAAGAAGAATCGGACTGTGTTGACTTACAAGGGGGCGAGTAATGAGTTGCATTTTGGTGAGATTCGGGGGCATTTGAATTCTGGGTGGGTGCATTTTACTTCGCTGGCTGGTGAAAGTTTTAAGACGCAGAAGAAAATTATGAGTTATTGTAAGAAGAATGGGATTAAGACATCGTTTAATCCTTCGATTTATCAGACTCGGCTTGGGCTTCGGAAAATTAGCGGGATGATTCGGAATTCGCATGTTGTTACGATGAATCGGGAGGAGGCGCAGATGTTGGTTAAGGGAGATTTAGCTAAAAAGTTGTTTGCGCTTGGGCCTGATGTTGTTGTGTTGACTGCTGGCGGAGGAGCTGGAGAAGTTTATGATGGGAAGTTTAGGTATAAGTTTTATCCGAATAAAGTTAAGGTTTGGGAGAAGACTGGGGCGGGCGATGTTTTTGCTTCGAGTTTTGTTGGGGGGTTGATTCGGGGGAAGGATGTTGAGACTTCGATAAAGATTGCGATGGCTAATGCTGAGAGTCATATTTCTACGAGGGGGGCTAAGGCAGGGTTGCTTTCTTGGAAGGAAGTTATGAATAAAATAAAAAAAGGGAAGTATCGGGTTGTTCGGGAGGGGATATGAAGTTGACAAAAGATAGAGGATTAAAAGAGGCGCAAGATTATTTTTTAATTGCAGGAAGCCAATTCTCTTTATTTATCACAACAACCTCGTGATTTCTTATTATCTCATGGAATTCTTTTCTTAAATTATCAATAATTATATTTAACTCTTGGTAATTTTTAACAATCAATTCAAGTTCTGCATCCCATGGAGCAATCATTTTTACATAATATATTGATTGAGGGAGATTTTTAATATACTCTAAGAGTCTTTTTTCTTCTTCTTTATTTATGGAACGATAGTAAAGTATAATTTTAAAGAAATCTAATCCAAGTTTATTAATATCAATACTAATTCTGTATCCAATAATGATTCCTTTTTCTTCTAAATATTTTATTCTATTCATTACTTTTTTAACAGATGATTTAACTTTTCCTGATAAAGAGGCTATTGGTATTCGCGCATTATTTGCTAAAATGTCTAAAATTTTTTGATCTATTTTGTCTAAAGGAGTATTCGTAATTTCACCTGCAAAAGATTTTACTTCATGGATTTCGCCTGTAAGGTATTTTTTTAAATATTGCTTGGTTTCAATCATTACTCCAATTTCTTTTTTAATGATTAGGTGTTTAAATTTTGAAAAGATTTCATTTTTTATTTCATCAAATTCTATTGATGATTTTGCAGAAACACCGATTATATAATCCCATCCACCATTACAAATACCATGCCAAGGTATTTTTTTGTGACTTCCTACATATCTAAACAATTTCTCTTTTTCATTTGGAATGTTTTCTAATTGTAAGAAAATTTTGTAATAAGTAACGCCTAACTTTGCATGATTTATTGAAGTAATAAATTTTTCAATAATTCCTTTTTCTTTTAATTGATTAATCCTATACTTAACCGCTTCCCTTGATCTTCCAACTTTTTTAGATAATTGAGTGTCAGTAATCCTACAATTTTTATCAAGTTCAAATAGAATCTTTCTATCAATTTTGTCTATTTTTATTCTATTGTTTTCTTCCATATTAACCATATGTTGCTTATTATATATAAATCTTTCCATATTTGGTTAAAATTAGATAAAAACTTTAATATATCTCTCTATATTACTTTTCTTAACTTAAAAGTAGTAAAAATGAAAAGTAAAATAATGTTGGTAAAACCTCCGATACACGCAGATGCTGTGTTTGATCCAATTAGGACAACTCAACCTCTTGGACTATGGTATATTGGAAGTTATTTGAAAGAGAAAGGTCATGACGTTACTATCTTGGATACTGTCATGGAAGGAATGGACAATAAAACAATGCTTACTTCAGAAACGGATTACGAAACTTTCTCAGAACAAAAACATCTTGATTTAGAATCATTAACTGCGGAAGAATTTGTTGATAAATACTCGCCACATTCTAGTGGAGAGGTTTCAAGGGAAATTGTAAGAGTTGGATTATCGGATGGAGAAATATTGGAAAGAATTAAAGAAGAAGATCCAGAATATGTGGGGATTTCAGTTTTTGCAACTTGTAATCATACTCCGAGTATAGAACTTGCAAAACTTATAAAAGAAAATTTTCCCGATATAAAAATTATTGCTGGAGGGTCTCATGCAACAGATATGGCTGAAAAGATTTTAAGAGATTCTGATAGTTCAATAGATTTTTGTGTTAAAGGAGATGGGCAATATGTTCTTGAAGAAATTGTGCAAGGATTAAATCCTGAAACAGGTGTTGCTTACTTGGATAATGGAAAATATGTTGATAAAGGAGAATTTAGGAGAATTAAAATGGATGAGTTCTCAATGCTTGACTCTTCACTATTGGAAAATATTGTTTTACCTATGCCTGCAACACACACTCAAGATACAAATGGAAGGAAATATGTAGATGTAATGTTTTCAAGAGGATGCAAGAAAAGGTGTGAATATTGTGTTGCCGGTAGTAAGAAATATGGATTTGATCCTCTTAGTCTAGATAAAGTAGAAGATCAACTTATTGAATTAAAGGAAGCTGGTTATGAGGAGCTTGTCTTACAAGACGATGATTTACTTAGAGATAAAGAACATTTTTTTGGAGTATTGGATTTGATACAGAAACACAAACTTAATTGGCAGGATAATGGAGGAATTGCAATTGAAGATTTAGATGAAGAAGTTATTGATAAAATAATTGATAATGGGCTTTGTAATTCTTTATATGTTCCATTTAACCCAAGAAACTACAAGGTAAATCAAGCAGCAGGGTATGCAACAAGCCATCATCATAAAAAAATTGAACGATTGAAAAGACTTAGAGAATCTGGAATATATGTGTATACAAGTGGAATTTTTGGGACAGATGTACAAACTAAAGAAGATGTAAATTCAGAAATTGAAACATATAAAAATATTATTCGAGAAGGATATGTAGATCAGGCATTGGTTTTTTCGGTATCTCATTTACCTTCAACTAAAAATCATGAATTATTTGGAGATGACATTATTAATCCGGATGATTTTTTGGGTTATTCAATTTTTGTGCCTCATGCGAAGACTGGAACGATGAGTGTAAAAGATGTAGAAGTAGCTGTAGTGAAAGCAAACCAAGAATATAATGGAATTCAAAAACACGCAAGAGATTGGGGAAGTTCTTTTCCAAAATAGTTTTTACTTAATTTTATAAATCTCTTATTCCTTTAGTTTGGAAGAGGGTGAAATGAAATTAACATTTTTTGAATTAGAGGCGTGGCAGAAGAAATACCTAAAAGAAAAACTAAAGAAACATCAGGTTAAGTTTGTTGATGATGAGCTTACAATTAAAAACGCTGTGAAAGCTAAAGATGCTGAAGGAATTGGAGTGTTCATTTATTCAGAGGTTACTAAAGAAGTTTTAGATAAACTTCCTAAATTAAAATTTGTTGTAACTATGTCGACGGGTTTTGACCATATTGATGTTAAAGAGTGTAAAAAAAGGAAGATTCGGGTTTCTAATGTTCCGTATTATGGGGAGAATACTGTTGCGGAGCATGCGATTGGTTTGATGATTGCGCTTGGGAAGAATTTGCCGCAGGCTGTTGCGCGGACGCGGAAGGGGAATTTTGATTTAGAGGGGTTGGAGGGAATTGATATGAAGGGGAAAGTGTTGGGTGTTGTTGGTAGTGGGAATATTGGGCAGCATGTTATTCAGATTGCTAAGGCGATGGAGATGGAGGTTGTGGTTGTTAATCGTTCTCGTGATAATGAGTTGGCTAAGAAACTTGGGTTTCGGTATGTTTCGCTAAATTCTCTTTTGAAAAAATCTGATATTATTAGTTTGCATTTGCCTCTTACTTCGAAGACTCGGCATTTGATTTCTATGAAGAATGTTCGTTCTATTAAGAAAGGGGCTTATATTATTAATACTGCGCGGGGGGGTTTGATTCAGACAAAGGCGTTGATTTATGGGTTGGATAAGAGGATTATTCATGGGGCTGCGCTTGATGTTCTTGAGGGCGAGGATGAATTGAAAGAGGAGAGGTTGCATAAGAAATTGACTCGGGCGGAGAAGAGGGTTTTGCGTCAGAATCATTTGTTGTTGAAGGATAAGGATGTTTTGATTACTCCGCATTCAGCGTTTTATACTCGGGAGGCGTTGGTTCGGATACTTGATAGGACTGTTGAGAATGTTTTGTGTAAGGGGAAGAAGAATTGTGTTTAGTAAATAAAAAGTTAAATAGTCCTATTTTATTTGGGTTTTATGAAAAAGTTAGTGTTGTTTGGGTTTGTTGTTTAGTCTGGTTCGCTGGTTATGCTACAGTTTTCTTCGCATTGTTCGGTGTTTTCATCGCTACAAGCATTATAATCTAATTTGTCTTGGCATAATTCTTCAAAGCAGTCTTGCATGCATTTTTCTTGTTCGGGAGTTATGTCTAATTCAGAGACTGTGATTTTTCCGGTTGTTGTGGTTGAAATGTCTTGGAAGAGGAAGACTGATATGACTAATAGGAGGAGTATTGGGGTGATGAACACGATCTTTTTCATGATTTGTATAGTGGGTGGTTGTTTTTAATTGTTGTGGTAAAGTTTATAATTGGTTGATTGTTGTATTTTTATGGAGAAAGAAATGAAGTGTAAGGATTGCGGGAAGATGTTTACTTATAAGGTTCATCTGCGTTATCCTCGGAAGTATTGTGATGCTTGTTCGAAAGAGCGGAAGAAGGCTTGGGAAAATCGGCACGAGATGAAGTTTGAAGATGGAGAGGATTAATTATAATGTTGTGATTTTGAATTTGATTGCGTTGGGTTTTTTGGTTTTGACTTTTACGCATTATTGGATGTTTATAATTGGGGCTGTTTTTTTTAGTGGTTGGGGGTATAGAAAATTGATTGGTTATTCTTGAACGATGATTGAGCCTTTGATTTCTGTTGCGAGGTGATCGTGGTATCTCCAGATTCCTGGTTCGTTGAATGTGAAGTTGAATGTTTCTCCGATTGATAGGGGTTTGCAGGCGTCGAAGATGGTGTTGTTTTCAGGTGTGCTGCATTTTTCGATGCCGGAATTTGGGTAATCTATGTGGGTTGGGTGTGTGTCTGTAGCTGGCCACATGTTTTCTGAATGTTTGTTTATGAAAACTACTTTTTCTCCTTTGTCAATTATTAGGGCATTTGGGTTGTAGCCTGATGATGTGAATTCTATTGTGTATTCTGTTTGAGGGGTGGTGTCTTTTGGGGTTGTGTTTTTTTCTTGGGATGGGTTTTTTTCTATTAGGTTGTTGAGTGTGTTGCCGAAAAAGTAGAATGCTCCGAAGATTAAGATTATTATTATGATTAGAATGAAGATTGTTTTTTTCATGGGGGAAGAAAGGAGGGGTTGTTTATAAGTTTTGGGGGATTGATGGGTTTTTTGTTAGAATAAAAGAAGCAAACCCCACGACATGCACGCTTGCATGGAGTTAGGTTTTATATAAATAAAAGAGGCAAACCCCGAAAGGTTTGCCCCGAGTTCACGCAAGAACCGATTTTATTAGGATTTGGGGTTTTAAAAATGTGATGGAAATTGAGAATATGAAATAAGCCACTTCTTTAGAGCTGCAGTCCATCCTCAAGGGACTCTGCGTTGTCGCCTCTATTTTTATAGCTTATTTTTATTATGAATTAATTGAATATAAACCCCTAGGAATTTTGTCATACAAAATTACTTTGATTTTTCTTTGAAAAATCAAGGTTTTAATATTTCGTAGAAATATTAAACCCCGAGAAGAGGAAATCCAACGGTCAAAAAGATTGTTGAATTGCCTCTAATGGGGAAAAAGAGGTGATACTCTTACGACATGTATTGAGTATTTAAACTTTTCGGTATGTCGTCATTTCCAAATGACATGAGCATTTCTGGGTGTTTCTGAATTTTAAAATAGGCAAATGTTTTTAACTATTGCTGTTATTTTATGTATATATTATGGAAGATAGAAAAACCGAGGGGAGAAATGAGCGAATTGGGCAGGAGCAGTTTCATCACCTTGTTTTCAAGGAAGAGGTGTCGTGGCAGGAGATTATTTATGACTTGATTAACAGTGAGCAGCTTGATCCGTGGGATATTAATTTGTCTTTTTTGTCTGAAAAGTATATTGGTAAGATTAGGGAGTTGGAGGAGGCGAATTTTATTCTTTCGAGCAAGGTGCTGCTTGTTGCGTCGCTGATGTTGAAGTTGAAATCGGAGTTGTTGATGAATCGGTATATTAAAGATCTTGATGATGTGCTTTTTGAGCGGAAGAAAGAGGAGATTCAGCAGAAGATTGAGTTTGATGATTATGATGAGGGGGAGTTTCCGGAGCTTTTGCCTCGGACGCCGCTGCCTCGGAATAAGAAGATTAGTTTGAAAGAGTTGATTGCTGCGCTTGATAAGGCTGTGAATACTGAGACTCGACGGGAGATTAAGAAGAGGATTGAGAAGGAGCAGGAGGAGAATGTATGGTTTTTTATGCCGAAGAAGAAAATTAGTTTGAGTGATAGTATTAAGAATATTCACGGGAAGATTAGGAGTTTGTTTGAGAAGACGGAGAGGGTGAGGTTTAGTGAGTTTGCGGGTGAGAAAAAAGAGGATAAGATTGACAGTTTTATTCCGTTGTTGCATCTTGATAATCATAATAAATTGTGGCTGCAGCAAGAGAGACATTTTGATGAGATTTGGATTCATAAAGATGGGAAGAAGTTTATGGAGAGGGATGAGATTTTGACTGGGAAGATTGAGGAGAAGTTTGAGGAGAGCTTGGAGGAAGAGTAGTATAATAATTCTTAAAAAGCCAGAGAAAATGGCTTTTTTATGAGAAAGGCAATTTTGTTTGTTGGATTGTTTGTTTTTATGTTTAGTTTGCAGTTTGTTTCTGCTGATGTTCAGTTGGTTTGTCTTGAAAAGGGGGAGACTTTGGAGTTTTCATTGTGTAACTCTGATATTCCTGATAGGACTTGTGAGAGTTCGGGCGGGTGTCAGTTTTGTGTGAATGAGATTGAAGAGGATGTTTTTTGCCCGCAGCATATTAATAAGTGTAATAATGATGGAGCGAGTTGTCAAAATGATGGAGGGTTTGATAGTGTTGAGCGAGAGGAGGAAGATGAAGAGGATGATAGAGATCGTGATGATGGGGATGATGATAGTGATGATGGGGAGGAGGATTTAGATAGTGAGGAGGGGGTTGTGACTGGTGGGAGAGTTGGGACACGGATTAGTGTTGGAGATGTTTCTGATAATTCTGGTGGAGAAGATTATTACAGGTTTAAGATAAAAAAATCTGTGGTGAAGTATGGGGGGTTGGGGTTTTTGCCTTTGATTGAGATTGGGGTTTTGATTGGGCTGATTTATTATGAGAAAAAGATTCTTCTTAAGAGAAGAGTGAGAAAAAAATAAAAATAAATTAATTAAAAAGCATTTTCTTTCTGTCTTTGAATGCTACAAATCCGATTATTATCAGATATAAAATTCCGCCAATTTCTGGGATTATCATTGAAAGACTGAACCATCCTGGGTATTTTCTTTTTTCGAAAATTCTCCAAGTTGAGATTATTACTAAAACTGCTAATGCGACCCATCCGAGAATTGGAATTAGTATTAGGAAGAACCAAGCCCAGTGAAATCCACCTAATTGCAGCATCATTATAATGTTTATTATTGGGATCCATGCGAGCCATGCTTTTTTGTATTTTAGTTTTTTCGCAATTGTCATCCATGTGTAAGAGCTATAAATGTAGAGTGCAATTAACAAGAGAAGAGCTGTAATAATTCCGAGTGCGATTAGAGCTGCGAGAATTCCTCCTCCTAAAAAATTAGCTGCTTGGCATTCTGAAAGTGATTCTCCTGTTAGGTTTGTGCATGCTTCCCAAAATTCGTTTGCGATTTTTGTCACCTCCTTTCGAGATATTAAGGAAAACAGAATTTATAAAATGTTTGGAAATTAATCTTTGAGAACAACAACGTTTGTCATTCCTCTTCGTTTTCTTTCAACTATGTCTTTGTTTTCTAGGCGGTCTATGATTCTTGAGACTTTTGCTTTTCCGCTTAGGTGATAGACTATTCCCATTGTTATTTAATTAATTTAATGATTTTATATTTTGGGGTTGATAGGTTGTTTATTTTTTGGTTAAGTAATTGATTAAAAGTAGCAACAAAAAATATCTAGTGTATAATACAAATTCTTTTTAAGATAAAAAATGTCTAATTTTATGGATAAAAGAGTTGCTGTTATTTTTGTTGTTTGTGTTGCAATAGTTTTGAGTTTTAGTTTTGTAATGGCGCATCATAAAGAAGGGCATAATCCTCCTGGGTTGGATAAGCCGGGGAAGAATTCTACTAATAAAACAATTCCTGTGAATTATGGGCAGTGTGTTAAAGTGGCGGGGGTTGAAAAGCGGGCTTGTTATAAAGAGGTGAGGGCAGATTATAAAAATTGTCGTTATGATGTTCGGTTGTTGAGGAAATTAGATAGTAATTTGAGTTATTTGAATTTTAGTGGGATGGATTTGACTTTGCCTGGTGATAGGAAGAATCGGACAGAGATGCGAGCTTTTCGGGGTGAGTTGAGGTCTGTTGCTAGAGATTGTAGGAATAATTATAAGGAAGTTCGGAGAAGTTGTATGGCTGATTTTAAGGAAGCGAAGTTGCAGTGTAAAGCTTTGAAGTGTGAGGAAAATGAAGAGTTTGTTGATGGGGAGTGTGTTGAGGTTGAATGTACTCCTGAAAATGTTGAAGAGGATTGTGAGGGTAAACCTCATATAGAGATTCCTGGGGCGTGGGGTTGTGTTGAGGGGATTTGTGTTTGGGAAGGTGTTTAATTTTTTGTGAGTGAAAATTATTTTACTTTTAGATAATCTGTGATTAGCAAATATATTGGACCTACAGTTAGATAGAATATTTTTAGTGATAATGGTCCATGGATGATGTCTAAACCTAGAAGTCCTGGAAAGTTTGAGTTTAGTCTTATACCTAATAAATGGTATCCTATGAATTCAACAAAACCGAGGACAATTAGATAAAGAAGAGTTATTCTTAGGAGTTTGAATTTTTCAGGCATTCTCTCATAGATTTCTCTTAATAAGACAAGGCCAAAAGTCCAGGAAATAAGTGGGAAGAGATTTATTTTTTCAATTAGTAAATTAGAGGTTGTGTATTCGTAAGGATAATAAGATGTCCAGGCTAATGCAATTAAAAATGCAATAATTAACTCAGCAGTTATTTTTTCTTTGTAAAATATATGTCCTAGAATTAAAATCAGTGAGAAATAAATTATTAGTATTAATTTTATCTCGAGGAAAAAGGAAGATAGGACTGCGAATAGTGCGAGAATGAATGCAATTGATAAAAACTTCTTTTCTTTTTTAGTTAGTTTATACATAATTAAGAGAATTAAAAATGATTTAAATAATTTTTCAATAGATTTTTATACCTTAATCAATCAGTTAATTTATGGCGAAGATGAAATTTTATGTATTGTGGATTGCGCTTGGTTTGATAATTGTGTTTTTGCTTCAGACTTTTTTTGATATTGTTACTGATGTTTTTATTTTAAGTGAGGTTTCGTGGACGCAACCTTGGAGATTTGTGAGTGCTGTTTTTTTGCATGGAAGTTTTGCCCATTTGCTTTCGAATTTATTTGCACTTGTTTTTTTTGGAATTATTTTAGAGAAGTTAGTTGGGAGCAAAAAATTTCTTGGGATTTTTTTAATTTCTGGGATTTTGGCTAATGTGGTTGCGATAAATTTTTATCCAAATAGTTTAGGGGCGAGCGGAGCAATTATGGGGATTATTGGGGCGTTGGCGATTATCCGGCCTTTGATGATGGTGTGGGCTTTTGGGATGATTTTGCCGATGGCTGTTGCAGCTGTTTTTTGGATTTTGATTGACGCTATTGGAATTTTTATTCCTGATAATGTTGGAAATATTGCGCATCTTTCTGGTGTTTTTTTCGGAGTAGTGTTTGGGATTATTTTTAGGTATAATAATTCTTCCAAGAGAAAGAAGCATATTGTTGAAGTGCCGGAACATATTTTGCGAAGATGGGAAACGCTTTATATGAGGAGTTAGAATTTCTTCATCTCTTTGATTTCCTGCAAAACTCGGATTTCAGCTCTTGATAAAAGGTCTTTGTTTTCTTTGAATGTTTTGAATTGTTTTTCAGAGATGTTTGAGTAGAGAAATTGTTTGTCTTTGATTTTTCTTTCGAAGTTTGTGCCGGGGATTGAGATTGCGACTTCCATGGATTCTTCTGCTTCTGCGACAGATTTATTTTCTGATTGGATTTTTTTAACTCGCCCGATTGTTTCGCCGGCCTCATCGATGAGTTCTTGGTTTGAGATTAGTTTACCTGCGATGACTCTCACTCCAAATATAGCAGGAGCTGTGTTTCTGAAAACATATTCTGGCAGAACTTCAAGTTTGCAGATTTTTGCCAGACCCATTAATCTTTCTCGCTCGATTTCTTTTGCTTTTTCCTCTCTGAAAAGCTGGAGGTTTTCAATTAATTTGTAGATTACTTCATCTGTTATGACTTTAACTCCTTGTGTGTCTGTTACTTCTTCGTCAACTTCGACATTGAAGCCGAGGACGATTGAGTCTATTGGATCGATTTGGAGGTTTGCTTTTCCTGCTAAAATATCTGATTTGTTTATGTTTCCTATAGATGCTTTGACAAAATTTATGTTGTGTTGTTTTAGCAAAGTGATCATTGCTTCTAAGCTTCCTAAGGAATCTGCTTTGATGATGATTCCTTTTTTGCTGCATTTTATGTTTTCTGTGATTTCCTCTTTGAATTCTTTTTTGACTTCTTCTTTGTTTGAGTATTTGATGAAGGGCATGCCGGGGAGAATGTTTGCTTTGTCTGTTATTTGAAGTCTTAGTCCAGATGCTGCGGATACTTGGTTTGAAGATTTGAATTTATTTGAGAGTGGGAGGATTTCTTGGATTGCTTTTACTTTTGTGAAAATTGGGTCGCCGAAATTTGCGATTGCGATTTGGTCGTTGATTTTTAGTGAGCCGTCGTAGATAATTGATTCTAGGTAGTTCATTGATTTTTCTTTTTTTATTTCTAGGATAACTCCTTTTGCTTTTTTTCCTAATGTTAAGCGTTTTTGCAGGTATTTTTGAGATAGGCCGCAGAGCATCATGACAAGTTCTGGAAGACCTTCGAATGTTTTTGCAGAGCACGGGACAAGTGCGATTTTTTGTGTGAAATCTGTTATGTTGTTGAATAGGTCGACATCTAATCCGTATGAATGTAGCGCGCCCACTAATGTGTAGTATTTTTCGTCGAATTCTTGCTTGACGTGTTGAGGTTGTAGGTCGAGGCTTTTTTCGATGTTGTCGTGGAGTTTGTTCCAGCCGCTGATTCGGTCGATTTTGTTTAGTGCTATTACAAATGGGACTTTGTTTGCTTTTAGGATTTGGATGACTTCTGCTGTTTGGGGTTTGATTCCTTCGTTGATGTCTATTACTAGGATTGCGAGGTCTGCTAAACTTCCGCCGCGTTTTCTTAAATTATTGAATGCTGCGTGGCCTGGGGTGTCGATGAATAGAAATCCTGGGAAGTCTAATGTAATTTTTTTTTCGTCGATTATTGGGCAGGCTGCTCTTAGATTTTCTATGGGGAAAAGGGTGAAGGATATTTTTTGAGTGATGTTTCCTGCTTCGTCTTCTGCGATAGAGCTCTTTCTAAGAGAATCTAGGATAGATGTTTTTCCGTGGTCTACGTGACCTGCTATTGTTACGATTGGTTGACGGATTTTTGTCATTTTAGTGAAAATATGAGTTTCCGAGAGGTTTTAAAGGTTTTCGACAAGCTAAAACTATAAATATTAGCTATTCTTCGAAAATAGATGAAACCGGACGAGGAAATAAGCAAGGCAGAGAAGTTGGAAAATGAAATTGATAGTTTGAAGTCTAAGATACGGAATACAGAGTATGATGTTAAAAATATGTTTAAGGGGAATGCTCTTGTTGAGGAAAAGTTGAATAATTCTAAGAAGTTGCTTGATGAGAAGCAGAAGTTGCTTGAGGAGGTTAAGAAAAATCCGAAAAGTGAGGAGGCGCTGGAGAAAGTTGAGGAGAAGATTGTTGAGGGCGAGGCGATTAGTGAGGAGCAGGCAGGGATTATTAAGGATAGTGTTGAGAAGGAGATTTAAGGATTTTTCCAAAAAACCACCGCAAACTTTATAAAAGATTTTTCTGAAGTAATTATGGTACGAAATTATTTTGTCCGCGAATAAAATGAAAACAATAACAATAAGTAAGAATGGTGCTCTAAATTTAGGGAATTTGAGTTTAGCTAAGCAAGCTCTTCGAGAAGATGAAGATAATTTTAGAAAATTAATGCACAAACTAAAATTTGGAGAGGGGTTGCAAAATGGAGAGGTCGCACAACTAGGGATATATTCTGAAAAAATAGAAAGACTAGTGGAAAGAAGTGATTCACGAATTTATGTTGATAAAGAAACTGGAGAGACGTTTCAGGCGGGATTAAATCAATTGTCAAGAAGAGTAGAATATTTAGTTAGATTAAATTCTTTAGAAACTTATAGAGATTGTATGAGAAAATCAGGTATTTTTCCAAGAGATTATGAACAAAGGCCGGAATCCGAACGTGGCCAAGAATATTCTGATTCTATTTCTCGAACTGCTGAAGCAGTAGCATAATTACTGACAAATTACACGTAAAATACTTAAACCCATCATACTCACTAACATTCTAAATTGATTACTTGTTCTAAAATGACGGAAATACAAAAAGCTGTTGAACGGAAGTCTGTGGATATAGTTAAGACTCTTCATCCGCTTGTTAAGGAGTGGTTTTTTGGAAAGTTTGAGGATTTTTCTTTGACGCAGAGGTATGGGGTTGCTGCGATTTGGGAGAGGAAAGATATTTTGATTTCTGCGCCAACAGGTGGGACAAAAACATTGACTGCTTTTCTTTCGATATTGAATTATCTTGTTGGGCTTGCTGAAAAAAATGAGTTGGATAATCGGATTTATGCTGTTTATACTTCGCCTCTTAAGGCACTTTCGAATGATATTCATAAGAATTTAGTTGAGCCGCTTGAAGAGATTAATGCTCTTGCGAAGAAGAAAGGAATTAAACTGCAGGAGATTCGTGTTGGTTTGCGGACAGGGGATACTACTCTTGCAGAGAGGGCTCGCATGGCACGGAAAGCGCCGCATATTTTTATTACAACTCCTGAAAGTTTGGCTATTGTTTTGACAACTAAGAAATTTGTTGAATATATGGAAATGGTTGAGTTTTGTGTTGTTGATGAGATTCATAGTTTGAATAATAAGAGAGGGACTTATCTTTCGATAACACTAGAAAGGTTGAATGATGTTTCGAAAATTTATCCTGTTAAAATTGGGTTGAGTGCTACGATTTCGCCGCTTGATGAAGTTGCGCGGTATTTGATTGGTGAGGAAAAATTCAGGAATGTTGAAGTTGCTGAGGTTCCGATGAATAAGCAGGTTGAAGTTAAAGTGTTAACCCCAGTAGGTAATTTGATTGAAGATGAGAATATTACTAGTGATATGTATTCGCTTGTTGATAAGTTGGTTAGGGAGCACAAGACTACGCTGATTTTTACAAATACTCGGGCGGGGACTGAGAGAGTTGTTAATCATTTGAAAGATAAGTTTCCTACTGTTTATGGTGATGATAATATTGCGGCGCATCATAGTTCGTTGAGTAAGAGTTTGAGGTTTGGTATTGAGGAAAGATTGCGTGACGGGAAATTGAAAGTTGTTGTTTGTTCGACGTCGTTGGAGTTGGGAATTGATATTGGTTTTATTGATTTGGTTATAATGATTGGGAGTCCTAAAAGTTCGGCGCGGGCGTTGCAGAGAATTGGGCGGGCTGGGCATCAACTACATAACATTGCGAAGGGAAGATTTATTGTGATGGATAGAGATGATTTAGTTGAGTGCAGTGTTATTCAGAAAGAGATGATTGAGAGAAGGATTGACAAGGTTTATTTTCCGAAAAATTGTCTTGATGTTTTGTCTCAGCAGATTTATGGGATGGCGATTTACAAACAATGGAATATTGATGAGATGTTTTCGTTGATTAGGAAGAGTTATTGTTTTTCTAAATTGACGAAGAATGATTTTTTTGATGTGATTAGTTATCTTTCTGGAGAGTATGCGCTTGAGAAGAATCATGTTTATGGGAAGATTTGGTATGATGTTGAGAGCAAGATGATTGGGAAGAGGGGGAAGTTGGCGCGGGTGATTTATTTGACGAATATTGGGACGATTCCGAGCGAGAGTTTTATTAATGTTAAGTTAGCGCCGAGCGGGGAGAGGATTGGAATGATTGATGAGGGGTTTTTGGAGAGGATGAAGAAGGGAGATGTTTTTGTTCTTGGAGGAATGAAATATGAATATAGTTATGTTCGGGGGATGAATGTTTATGTTCGTGGGGCTGCGCATCGTAATCCGACGATTCCTTCCTGGTTTTCTGAGATGCTGCCGTTGAGTTTTGATTCTGCACTTGAAATAAATAAATTTAGGCTTCTTATGAATGAAAAGTTTGAGCAGAAATGGAGTAAGGCGAATATTATTGGGTTTGTGATGAAACATCTTTATGTTGAAGAGGAGACTGCTATTGCGATTTATAGTTATTTTAATGAGCAGAGGAAATTTTTTGAGATTCCGCATTCGAAGAGGATTTTGATTGAGAAGTATAAGGGGGAGAAGAACTATGTTTTGGTGCATAGTATGTATGGGCGGCGGGTGAATGATGCTTTGTCGCGGGCGCTGGGATATTTGATGGCGCAGGCAGGTGGGCGGGATATTCAGGTTGGAATTAATGATAATGGTTTTTATTTTGCTGGTGAGAAAATGGAAATTGAGAAGGCTTTCAAGTTTCTTACTTCGGAGAATGCGCGCGAGGTTGTTGAGCAAGCGATTGAAAAGTCTGATATTCTTGCTCGAAGGTTTAGGCATTGTGCTTCACGAGCTTTGATGATTTTGCGGACTTACAAAGGTGTTTCAAGAAGTGTTGGGAAGCAACAGATGAAGAGTCATTTTTTGCTGGCTGCTGTTCGGAAGATTTCAAATAAATTTCCGATTTTGAATGAGGCGCGGCGGGAAGTTTTGGAAGATGTGATGGAAATTGAGAATACGAAGAAAGTTCTTGCGATGATTGAGGATAAAATGGTTAAGATTGAGATTAAAGATGTGTTGTTGCCGAGCCCGTTTGCGTTGAATTTGATTTTGCAAGGGCATAGTGATTTGATTAAGATTGAGGATAAACAAAAGTTTTTAAAAAGGATGCATGAGTTGCATTTGAAGGTTGTTGGAAATGGTAATTGAAATTATGTTGGGGATTTCGACTTTTGTATTGTTTTTTGTATTGGTAATTGAGATTGTTGTTTTACATTCTCGGCTGAGAGGAGTTGATGAAGATGAGGTTAAGGAAGTTAAAGCTGTAGTGGTGGAATGAAAATTAGAAACATTTATATATAAGTTTATATAGATATTAATATGGAAATATATAATTTAATTAAGAAAAATAATGTAATTCATTATCCAAGTCTGAAGACAGTTTTAATGGTTGAGAAAGTTTTAAGAGAAGCAGAAGTTGCAATTACAAGAGAAGAACTAAAAAGAAGACTACCTGTTCAAATCATGCATCAAACTCTTAATATTATTTTAGTTTACTTAGAAGAAAAAGGAATGATTATTGATTCGAGAAAGGGAATTTTATGGATTTATAATCCAAGTCCTAAATTAAAAAAAGCTATTGCAAAGGGCAGAGAAATCTAATGATTAAAGGAAAAGATGTAAAAGTAATTTTATCTAAAGAGGCGAATGTAGTTTATGAAGAGTTAAATCAGATTGTTGGAAATGAAAAGAAAAATCAGGTTGAGAGTTCTGTTCACCAATCACTGCTTCGTTCAATTAACAGAGTGAGAGATTTACTTAAAATAAATCCATTTGCAGGAAATCAATTACCAAAGTCAAGAATTCCGAAGAAATATATTCAATTATATGGAATTACAAATTTATGGAGAATTGAATTAGCTAATCGATGGAGAATGATGTATTCAATAGATGGAAATGAGATTGAAATAGTTAATTTTGTTTTAGATATTTTTAATCATAAAGATTATGACAAACTTCTTGGATACAAACACTAACTTTTAATACTATCAAATTAAAATATAATTATGGAACAGAAGACGCTTTTTCC
>CEPX01001318.1_pt1 | contig 19293 bp, 28 predicted proteins | sample 361361 | NCBI WGS metagenome assembly CEPX01 (sample SAMEA2619974, study PRJEB7988) | marine metagenome | biome: marine biome (ENVO:00000447); feature: mesopelagic zone (ENVO:00000213) & marine oxygen minimum zone (ENVO:01000065); material: "saline water (ENVO:00002010), including plankton...
ATGAAACCATACTACCAAGATGAATGGGTAACTATCTATCACGGTGATTGCAGGGAGATATTGCCTGACTTGCCAAAGGTGGACTTGGTGCTAACTGACCCGCCTTATGGGATAGATTATCAGTCCGCCAGGCGGACTGATTGGAATAGAAAAGTAAAGATAGTAGGTGACGATGAATTCCCTTTATGGATATTTGATGCACTCAAACCATTATTTGCTATGTTTGTTTGGTGTAGGTGGGATATTCTAGCACAGTTACCCAAGCCCAAGTCATTCATTGTATGGGATAAATGTATTCATTCAATGGGGGACTTAAAGCACGAATATGGTAGGCAATGGGAAGCCATAGCGTTTTACCCCACCAAAGAACATAAATTCACCAAACGCCCTGTTGATATTATTAGATGTCAACGAGTATCACCAGATAAGATGCTGCATCCAAACGAGAAACCAGTCGGTGCCATAACCCCTCTTATAATAGCTAATGAAGGGGATACTGTATTAGACCCATTTATGGGAGTAGGTTCTACCCTGCTGGCTTCCAAGAAGCTAAACCGCAAGTGCATAGGCATAGAGATAGAGGAGAAATACTGTGAGATAGCGGCGAAAAGATGTAGCCAGCAAGTATTCGATTTCACCCCTAACCATAAAGGAGAATGATGAACCAACTTGAAAAGTGGTTTCTGCAAGGTATGATAGTTTGGAGACCAAAGGGGAATACTGAGACTCTTGAGGAAATTCTTAATGTGCCTCTTGATGTGATATATCTGACAAGGAAGCAGACAGAAAGAGAGGAAAAACTAGGCGAGGATAAATAGATGGCAAAAGGTATTAGCGAAACAGCCTTTGCATCACAGGTTGAGGACTTGCTAAAGATATTTCACTGGAGATGGACACATTTCCGCCCTGCTTGGTCAGCAAAAGGCTATCGGACACCCATTAAAGGATATAAGGGCTTTCCGGATTATGTAGCTGTCAGACCGCCACGCCTTCTATTTACCGAGCTCAAGAGTGATAAAACAAAGACCAGCCCAGAACAGAACGAATGGCTGGATGACCTGAAAGAGTGCGTCAAGCAGATAACTATTGCACCTATCGAGAAAGGTAAAATACCTGCTAGAGAGGCAGAATTATCTCTATTCCCTAGCTTTGAGGTCTACCTTTGGAGGCCTGATATGATTGAGGAGGTAGCGAGAATTTTACGATGAATGTTTGGATATGCCAAAGATGCGAGGAGGAAACAGGTGTCAGCTTTAGATGTGATAGGTGTAGGCGTGGCGTATGCCGTGCCTGTATCACCGAGAAAGATAATAGAATGATCTGCCTTGACTGTTACCATAAAACAGAGTCGGAAAATCGATTCTAAAATGGTTTCGAAAGACTGGTATTCCCCCGCAGAAATCAGCTTTTCAAAAGACCATGTAGTCTTCCTGCTTGTGAATAGTCGCTTATTAGAGGATGGGTTCTATCCTCCAGCACCAAAGGAGACAGGATACGAAGAACTGAAAGTATTGGTCAAAAGAGGTAAACCCAGAGCCTACTTTGAGCTTCCTGTTTCACTAATAGCGGAGGTCAAGATAAGGCTCTCGTTAGCCGGACAAGATGGTGAGATGTTATGGAACAAATACCGCCTCGATATGGACGAATATGAGCTAGCGAAATTGTACCATTGCAACTATACGGATGTTGTTTCTAAATTAAATTCCGCTCTGTGGTTCGTTAGTGGGTGGAAACGGGAGAAATTGACTTATGACTGTTGGTGTAGAATATTTCAATATTAGAGAAACAAAAAAAGATGGCCGGGTTTAGACCCGACCATAGATTACTACTCAATAGTTATTTGACCCACCTAGATTTCCATTACAGGGCTTCTCAATTTAAGATAAAACCGCTAGAAGGCCTCCAGTAATAACTCCTGAGCCTATAAGAAAAGTAATGAGCATCCAGAAGTTTCTTTTAAGCATACCATGGCTCTTGCTTAGGTCTTTAACCTCTCCGACCAGCCCATCATCGCCATTTGCTCCGAGTAATACAGTATTAAGCTTGATCTGACTCTCACGAGTTTCTTCAATAATAAGTCTTTCTTCTTTAGTTAAAGTCATGTTACGTGCCAATCCCACTCCGTCCATTTTCTGACTGTTGGGTTTATTGATGCCACTCTATAATACCAGTTCGGAGGAACTAAAAAAGTCCCTGAAAGAACCATAGTCCCAGGGGATTGATTTTCCATGTAGACTACCGGAGTCCCTGGCGGACTACTAGAGCCAATCCTAAAGTCGCAGTTGTCACCAGAAGCTACACTCATGGCTACAGTGATAAGCCTGATTGTAGCTCCGTTTAGAATGTTTGTATTTTTTGCATTAGCGGTGACAGTCTGCCTCATGGCGGTCATTAAGTCGGATTCTGACTTCAAGAAGTCAATGCTGGTATTTGCTCCATAATAATCATTCCATTGCGCAGCGGTCAGTACATCTCCGACGGTTCTTTTAACACCTGCTACGAAAGCCATTAGTGAGCATCCCATGTACGATTGTTTGAAGACACCGTCCCACCCGTTTGAGTCATTTTGAAATAATGATTATTAGGGACTAGAAAAGTAAACGAATGAAGCATATCGACCCCAGTATTATTAGTTAAATCTCCAAGAGAGGTTGTTGGGGAGGCGTTTGAGTCGCTAATAAAATTCATACCCTCACCATGATTCATATAGGGAGAATTGATGACCATCTTTAATCCTCCCGAAGTGTTTTGATAGACAGTACCATCATCAAGTATACCAGGAGAAGCGTTAAAAGAGATGTCATCCATTTTTGCGAACTCTCCATGGAGATAGTCAATGCTACCATCGGCCCCATTATAATTATTCCAATTAGTAGCCTGGACAATATCGCCGCTTGTTAAATCCACACCTGCTATAAAAGCCATCAGTGATCCTCCCACTCAATCCATGTATTTATCGTTATTGTCCCGCTGGTTTCCACTAGGATATAATTGTTCCCATTCAGGACAACAAAGAACAGTTGAAATTTATCTGTTGCTGCTGAATTATTATCTATGGCCGTTACTTCCGTAGTCGGAGGGGTGTTACCATCAGTCCTAGCACTTGCCTCGGTGCCAGAGGTCATTGACATTTCAATCGCTACAAATCTAGTTTTCCCTGATGAATTCGAATATGTGGTATCTTTGACTCTTGAAGGGGAAGCATCCACCGTCAAGTCGTCGAGCTTATCAGCTTCTACTTTAAGATAGTCGATGCTCCCACTCACGCCCATATAACTATTCCATGTGGCAGCGGTTATTAGGTCAGAAGTCGAAACATCTGAGCCAGCGGTAAAAGCCATCATAACAGCTCCGATTTATGTTCTATATTCTCTTTTTCAAGGTCGGATATAGTTTCATGTGGGAACCAATTTCTGTTAGGTAGAGCTCTCAAATTCAACAGGTCTTCAATCTCTTTCCGTTTAGAAGGTAGTTCAGCTATCCGATATTTATGCTTATGCTTACCATTGAAACAGGATTGACACATAAACCATTCCTCTTCCCATGCTTTCTCAGCCCCATTACATTCACATTTGATCAACCACCTGCCATGATTGACATAGGCATTCAATGACGGGCTCGTATTATCAAATTCCTGTTCCGGCAATCCATTCCTGAGAAGAGCCGGCACAATCACAGCTTCTCTATATCTCTCCCATTCAGTCTTGAAAAACATATTCGCTGTCACTATCATCAGTAAGCCAGCCTTGTCGTCTCGCCTATTTCTGAATAGCCAACGGTTCCCAGAACCCAATAATTCTGATAATTTGCATCACTCAACTCCCATCTTGTCACCCAGTCCCTACCCGAGGCATCATACATATGAGTAATCCCCTCAATATGGTAATCCTTATCAATGGAGGTCTGGTTTAATCTAACCGTAATTCTAGTAGATATATCAAAGTTTAAAACCTTTGTCCAGAGATTATCAGGGTCTCTTTTGGGCTTAATTTCAATAAACTTTGCCCTAAGAGTTGGGTCTTTGAACTGGCTCAAAAGGAAGTCAGCCTGATCCTCGGCCTCGCCATCAGTTGTCATTAATAGCCCAGTCCGAACAAGGCTTCTCTGACCATAATCGCCCTGACTGGTCACATCGGAGGCAACTTGTTCGGTTCCGCTTGCCCGAGTAATCCTAATATCATTAAAAATAAACTGGTCATCAAGCGATAATTCAATGGTATTATACTTGTTCTCTCCTCCATCATCGCCGAAAGTAGCCTGACTGACTGTGTATGGAGATTTCAGTCTAGCGTGTCTATCCTGAAACTGCACATTACCGTTTCCAGCTTGGAAAATAATACCTAGTTCAGAGGTTTGAACATTATGAAGATGACTGAGAGCATTAACATTAGCTTGAGCACCAGTAGCAATTATGCTACTCTGGCCAGTGTCTAAATCTCTATCTGCGGCCGGCCAGTTTAATTCATCAAGAACATTGCCAACCCGTGTCCCGCTGAGTTCTTCTGCCATCCCTGCATTATTAAGCGCGAAGCGGGAGATGTTTTTAGTAACTCCAGCACATTTCAAGGTCATTACCGGTGCCGCCGTACTGCCAAGTCCACCACGCCAACTAGGAACCCATGCCTCTATAAAACCAGTGAATAGGTCATAATCAATAAAATCACGAGTGGCCCTAATGTTTATCCTTTTTCCTGGCAGAACATTCGGCGAATATGATCCACCTGCATTATCTGGCCAATAGTTTCCGCTGTTATTATTAAGAATGATAGTTGCTGTCCCAGCCTCCATCCTGTCTAGCTGATGCTTTCTACCTTTTTTGCATGAAAAGGAAAGTAAGTCAGAATCAACATTTGTCCAGGTGGGAGTGACCGCAAACGGGTCGGTATCGAAGGCAATTCTTGCCCTCATAATAATAGGCTCACCTAATGCAGGATCAAAGTAGAAAGGGAACTCATAAGGAAACGACATTAGCGCTCCTTAACTTTGATGATCATTTGTTTGATTAGTAGCTTTATAGCCGCTGTCTGTTTGGTAGGGGTTAGAGTATCCCAATTATCATACAATCCAACAAGCTCCTCCGCTTCATCCTGAGGCGGAATATACTCAGGATTAGGTAATAGTTTTTGCGCACTTAAATCTAGGGTAAAAATATCACTATCAACTGTGGGTATCTGTATTGGCAAAAGCACTACAGCCTCGTCCTTCTTAGGCTTAAAAGCCCCGAAATCTTTTTCATTGCCACGCCATCCCCGAACTAACATAGAATTTTTGTTATATAAAATCTCTAACATAAGCCACCTTCACTGAACCCCTGTATAACTAAATAGAAGCCCCGAGAGATAAAATGTACTATTAAGCGTATCGCTTGCGCTTGACCCTTGCCTGATAATCCGTACCCCTACATAATCACCCTTAGCTAATCCAGAATATGCCGTGCCTTTATCTGTTACGTTGAATAGATTGGCCCCACTTGTGGCAAATTGCGCATAGCTATCTACCTCAGAACTATTAGAATAGCTCTCTCCACTCGCCGCCCATTGAGTAGCTAGATATAAACGGGCATCACCACTAGCTGCTGGACTCATCCAAACTACAGATAAAGACCCAAATGACACAAAATCATCAGGGACTTTATAAGAATAGTAAACATTCAAATCATCGTTTGCACCAACGTTTATAACGACATGATAGCCTCTAAAGGTCACGGTGCCCGCACCTATCGAGTATGGAACCCCGATAAACAAGTCTTTAGAAACATTCGAACTTGGGGCATCATCCCAAGCGGGAATCCCACCGCTTGAAATGAGAACTTTGTTTGCTGCACCGATAGACAGCCTACTCAACTGAGTAGCTGATGAAGCATAAAGTATATCACCCGTAGCCTGCGAATCGAAGCGGTGAGTTGTTATCCCCTCCCATTCTGCCCTCGATAACTGAGCTCCGATGTCTTCATGTCTAAATTCATTAGAAGGCATATCTTATTCCTATAGGATACCTGTTGTTGTATTTCTATCCGCAATACTGAATAGGCCGTCTCTCGTTATTTCGGTTAGTTCGCTTTCAGTCAATACAGAGCCAGCAATGTTGTTGTTGATAATGACTCCTGCTCCATTCCCAGGTGTTGAATTTTTGATAAAGGATGAAGTCCCAGAAGTTCCATAATCTGCTGGCCTAATTGCTTCAATAAACTGTCCTTGGGATGTTCCTTTAATTAAAGGAATTTTCACTCCTGGTATTTTGTTAACTAACGTTATCATATCATTGACCCCATCACGGAAAAACCCTATGACATCTTCCCATAGATTTCTGAAGAAATCTTTTATGGTTTCCCAATTCTTCATAATCAATAAAGGTAGCCCAATAAAAGGCGCTATGACCAATAGTATTAGTTGCCAATTATCTGCAAAGAAATGATATATATTGTCCCACAGCTTTTTAAAGAAGGCTCCGATCCAATCCCAGTTCTTCCACACTAAAACTCCTACAGCGATTAAGCCCGCAATCGCAGCAACTACTAGACCTATCGGGCCAAGTAGAACTCCAAAGGCCGTTCCCAGAAGCCCGGCACCAGCAATTATACCAGGTAACATAATAAGCAGTGGCCCAAGAATAGCTAATAAACCTCCAATCGCTGCAGTAGCAATGACAATCTTATTGGAAAGTTCGGGGTTTTTTTCTATCCATTCTCTAACTGTTCCTATAACTTCCTGAACTCTTTCAATGAAAGGTGTTAATATCGGGACGAGTTCTTTCGCTATAGCAATCTTAACTCCATCAAATGTGCCTTTGAGTGTAGTCATTGCGTCGCTTAATTCGGCGGCTGCGTCAGCTGCATCCTGGTCAAAAACAATGCCCAACTCTCGGGCCTTCTCCCTCATCCTCTCTATTCCCTCTGCCCCTTGCGCAAACAAAGGCAATAATTCAGTACCGGCTTTTCCGAATATATCCTGTGCCAACGCACTTCTTCTAAACGGATCTTCCACATCAGCAACGGCCATAGCCAACCTGTCGAATTGCTGCTCAGGGCTTAGCTTTGTGAGTTCTGCAGTGCTCACTCCAAGTAATTTCAACGCCCGATCATAGGTACCAATGCCCGCCTTTGCTGCTGCACGCATCTCACTCTCTTTTTCCTCTGCTTTGTTTAATTGAATTTGAGCTTTCTCGTATTCTTTGCTGCCTTTCTCTAATTTTTTTAAGGCCTTCTGTTTCTCGTTTACCGTCTTTAGAGCTTTCTCGTATTCTTCACTGCCTTTCTCTAATTTTTGTAGTGCCTCCTGTTCCTTGTTTACACCCTTTAGAGCTATCTCGTATTCTCTGTTGCCTTTCTCTAATTTTTCCAGTGCCTCCTTTGCTATTGAGACTGTCCCTACCTGTTCGTTTAATCTTTGATCGAATTTAAGAACTTCTTCTTCCGCATCAAAAAGGACAGTAGACATTTTTTTGACACCCTTTTCTATAGAAGCGAGGCTAGTCCCACTCAAATCAGCAGCATATTTCAATTCTGATAATGATTCAGTCGAGATACCTGTGCGCAAGGCCATCTTTTGAACTTCATCTCCAGCTGAGACAAAATCTTTAACCATAAGCCCAAGGCCAGTGGTGATTAATCCTCCAGCAACGGTCATAGCTGTCCCAGCTTTCTTGAATCCTTCCGTCATGTTCTTGGTGTTACCTGTTATGCCGTTGATAGCACCACTTGCCTTATCCTTGCCTTTGAGTATTATCTGTAATTCAGCTGCTGTTGCCATCTGTTAATTCTCTCCAAAACTTAACCAGAGCAGGAGGCATTTTAGATATATCAGTCTTATGGTATTCTAGCCCTGCCTTTGCCGCTTTTACCTCAATTATAGCGAAAGCTAATTGCGGATTCTCCTCCAAAGCCTCAGAAGGCAAACAATGAAAAGCCTCGCAAATTGTTTCGATTATTGATTCAGGTGTAGTTAAACCGCTCTCTAAGATTTCACTCCGGAGAGCGGTAAGCCGTTTTTTCGTTCACTTAAGGTCTCGCCCTGCACGCTCTTGATTAGCCAGGCAACTTCCTCGCTTGACAATTCCTCAATGACTCTTGTGTTTTTGTATGGGTCAGAGAGTTTCTTGCCATCCAAGCCTGTCCAATTCCAATCTACAACCCGTCCGGCTACTTCCTCACACAAATCAGATAAAACCTGTGTATCAGTTTCATCTACTACCAGGTTCTGAAGCCTTAGAAGTGCGGTATATTGCCTCAATGTCCCAACTTGCAAAACGTCAACCCATTCGCCTTCATGTATTTTTATTGTCTCTCCGTTGACTGTTACCGTACAATCATCAGACGGCACTCGCTTTGAAGGCACTTTGAACTTCGGTTTCCCGTTGCCAAATGGTTTTTTCATCATTGCCTTTCTTAGAGCTGGCATTAAGAGACAGCCCTGGTTGGTTTACCGTTGGCCTGTAAAGTAGCCGAATATGAAGCTGAACCAGATACGTCAGATGTTATGGTGTAATTACTCACTAAAGCGTTACCTGTATAGTTCGGGTCGTTAGCACCCGCAGCCCCACCAGTGGGCTGATAGATATAAGCTGCTTCACCAGATCCGATTTGCGTGAATATCGTCGCGTCCCCTTGACTAGCTGCAAAATCGGCAGAACCTGAAAGGCTGAATGAGCTATTAGGAAGCCCTTCAACGAACTCAGCCCCATCATCACCGAATGCTGTTACTTCCGGCAGGTTATTATCTACCGACATCTCCAGGGTATTAAGCTCATCCTCTATAGCCACCGAATTGTAACTAAAATCTGCGTTCTTTCCTGCTATTCTTGCCATTGTTTACCTCCTTTATGATAGTCCTTGGTCTTTACCTACAGACACTATCAGAGTAGCCGATGTGCCTGAGAAAGCCGTTACATTGACCCTCTTCCATGCCTCAGTTGCCGCGGTTGTACTTTCCCTTGAAACACCTACAGCACTGAAGGTCTGAGTCATCCCACTAATAGCCGCATAAGCATCTCCTGCTCCATCATCAGAACTCTCTTCAATTATGACAGTCATTGAAGAGGCATTAAAAGCTATAACTCTCACAACTGCTACGAATCTTTCGCCTGATGATGTTGTCCCTATGTTCTGGTTACTACCTGAGACAGCCCCTGTACCTACAACTGAACTATTATTAAGAACAGTAGACCGAACCACTGCGCCGTTATTTTGCCATGTCACATTTAGTAGCACAGCACCAGCAACATCAGCCGGCCTCCCTTGATTATTTGTTTGACCTTGTAATTCGTAGCCGATACTAGCAGCGGCGGCACTGTTTCCAGGATAAAAGCCCACAAAATGATCAGCCCCATCACCAATAACAGCCCACATCTGCTCGTCATAATTATCATCGGCTGGGTCAAAGAAGCCATTGACGCTTATCGTGCCATTATAGTTCCCTTCAACAAATTCAGCTCCATCATCTGAGAAAGATGTCACCTCTGGCAAATTTACATCCATCGCCATAGACGCATTGTTAGTTCTGCCCGAAAAGTCAAACTCATCAACATATATTCTACTTGGTGCTCCTGCCGTTCTTGCCATTATGTTTGCCTCCGTGCTCTTATGTTACCAGTTCTGATTGATTCCCGCCTCGCCTTTCCTTTAGTGTCCCATTCCTCTTTTATTTCGTCAGCCTGTTTCTGCGATTTAAACGGGACAATACCCTGATTCTTTAAGAGGTTCTCGATATTGATGCCATCAGCAATATCATTATCTCCAAGGTAAATCACAGTCCCAGGGTTTACTTTGAGGCGACCTTTATTTAATATTAATTGAACTTTAGCAATAAATCTAGTATCTTTCAACTTCCTGACCCCAAACATTGAATTAGAAACTCGATTGATAAGTAAGGTGTCCCGTTCCATGTTGTAAAGCCTGCACCTGTCGAACTGACAACCCAGGCCTCGTCACAACTGCTATCTAGTGTGGTATCGTCATTAACGACCTTGCGCACTGATTCGCTTCCAGTTGGGTCGATATAGTCCAAAATCTTTGCCATTGCCTGCGGTTGCTGTTGTTTTGTGATAAGGATAAGCACCCTCATTTGAACATCAAAAGCATCTGACCCATAAGCCACCAGATATTCGGTTGGGCCAGGAAGTATCACTGCACAAGGTAGTCTTGAGATAGTATCAGGAACTTCATTCGGAGCAAAAATAGCTTTGAGACTACTTATATTCCCCAAGTTAACCTTCAAGCCTGTTCCGATAGCCTCAGTTCCCATTTTTTATTTACCCCATATCTTCTCGATTTTGTCCTTGAGAGCAACTTCAACATCTTGCAAATCCAGCTTCTGGATCGCAAAGGTAAACGGCCCAACCCCTTCTACTCTTGCTGTTCCTCCCTCAACATGACGGGCCTCCATACGTTGGGTTCCGAACTCAACATAAGGAGCATATTCGACATTAGTCCCAACGGTAGCTCTATCACCACTAAAGTCATGAAATATACTTCCTGTCAGTCGTCCCGTCCTGACAGGAGTTGCTTTTTTAACCTCTGCTTCTAGTTTAAGAGTCGTGATCTTTATTTGTTTATCAAGCGGTTTCTCAATGGTATTCTTTGCGTTAAGTTTCTTCTTTAATTTATCCAGCCCCTCAACTACGACAGAAAACATCTTAGCCATTAGATTATGTCCTTCCTGTAAGCATTTGTTATGATAGCTATATCGGGGTCTATACCTGATTGAGATTGGAGAGTTCCGAGCTCATTTGTTCCAACGATATTCTGAAAGGCTGTATCCTTCCGTTTAAACCAGCGTGAGGCTTGGATATAGGCCGCCTCTGTAATTGTCTGAGGGTAAACATAAACAGACGTTGCAGCCGTGGAATGAGTCGCTGCTGTTGTTCCGTTAACTCCTCGCTCGCCTGTAAAAGTCCCCGTTGTGACTGCTGAACAGAATATTTGCTCAGTACCAGCGAGGATTGTTTGACCTGGCTTAATTACATCATCGGCTGAAACAGTTATCGTAGTTCCGGTGGTAGTCCCGACCGTAACCGTCACACTCAAACTATCCAGGGGAGCCGCTCGCTCGCCATCCCCGAACCCGAAATTCCCGGCTATTTCAACGGCTTCTAAAACAGATCCTCCAAAACCGCCATAATTGCTATTTGGGCTGGTTTTAATATAGGTCTTTGGATATTCATTAAGAGGATATAGTATGTAGTCAGTTGATGCTAATGTCTCTTCAAATGTGCCATCAGCGTCTTCATCTAGCTTTAGAGTCGTCACTGCTAATAGGTCTTCAATGAATAGAGGACTGTTTGAACCGTCAAAGGTTCGGGTGGTTGAATCTACATAAAAGAACCTGTTGCACATCTTATCAATTGACCGAGAAGCAGCTTCTAAAAGGAGAAGCACTTGAACGTCAATGTCTGTACCAAACGTGACACCCTGCCCGAGATATGCTTCTCCTTTTAGTGTCGTTGTGTCTCCGTATAGGTTCATTTAAAGACTCCCATGCGTCTCCAGGTAATATCGCAATCATCACAGAATTGACATTGATGGCCAGTATCCGTACTATGACCAAACCCACAACAGCAACAATTGGCCTTGTTAGCGTTTTCTTCGGTAATAATTGCTTGATTCTGTCTTGCCACGTCGGCTATCTTCTCTAATCCAGCCATATTCCCCTTTGAAGCCTAGTTTTCAGAGTTTAAGTATATCATGAAACTACCAGATACCACTCCCAGCCACCTTGTAATGGAAATCTAGGTGCTTAAAAATCTGTTGAGTATAAACTACGGGACAGGTTTAAACCTGTCCCGTAGTCTTTCAATTACTCTGTGATGCTTACCCTTCTTTTCTTGTGGTTCTTCCACCATTTTGTTAAGAGCAGGAGAAGACAAAGCCTTCCCCTGCTCTTTGATTCGTTTTACTTGTCCCATTTTCCAACCACTCCCTAACTAATAGCCGTGGGAGGGACATCGCTGGCGTATCGTGGCCCACCCATCACGGCAACCACCTGGACCAAAAGTTCACTGGCTGCCGAAGAGAATGACGGAGTAATCCACTCTTGGCCAGCCGTCAATTCATCAGCATCGACCTCAACAACCAGCATCCTGTCCTCGTATGTCGCCGCCGTCAGGGTCAAGGCCGCAGAAGTTGATTCGCTTCCGAGTGTGTCAGCCCCAGCGTTCTTGATGTCTGTACTAGTCGCTCTATACCGGAATGTCTCGGCGGTCGTTTTCGTCCCTGCCGTTGCGCCCGAATTGATAGTTAGAACGGCATTACCAGTCAACTCGCCGAAGGTGATGATGAATGTGGCATGGTCATAAAGCGAGGTGCTGACGGAATCGCCATCAACCCCGGCTGCATGATCCTCCGGGTCAAGGATTGGAACAATTTTATGGGTCTGTGCAAGCATGGTCATTATATTTATCTCCTTAATTTATTCTAACTCTTAGGCTCTCTCTGCTAGTGAGACATACGGGCTCAAGGTATCTGAACTCTTGAGAGGTGTTAGCGTAGTTCTCCAAGATGGCTGCCCATCGTATCTCATGACGAATCTGAAAACCGTCTCGTCGTAATCGAATCTTAGGTGGATGGACGAAGCGGTTGAGACGCCGCCCTTATCTCCGATGAAATAAGTCGAGAAATCAGCTACTCCAATATCTCCAGCATCCCCGAGGGTCTGCATTTTCTCGGATAGCATTAGGGGTCGGCCCATTAAAGTCCCAAACGGAGCACCAGCTGCCCCATTACTTGGCAGATACACAGCCGAACCTCCACTACTGACTGTTAAGCTCATTGTCGCTAATTGCTCAAATGTGTCGTTATTAGCAACCCAGACCGCATTCCGCATTGAAGACGAGTGGAGTCTACTCCACATTTTAAGGATATTCTCAAAGACGATGGTGTCCGCCGTTTGCCCGCTTTCCTTCGCCGTAGAGACGAGGGCTGGGTTAGCTGCATTGAATACTCCAAGAGCTTTATTAGAACCATCCCCAGTTAGAAAATCGCTATCTTCTGTGAAGGCAATTGCTTGTCCGAAGAGTGAGGTAAGTATGGGTTGTAGTGATATAGGACTATCTTCCAATAGTTCGTCAGAGACCCGAATTAAACCCGTTAACTTGTGTAATGTTAGGGCTATTTGTCCGAGCTTTGGGCTAGTATTCGATTTTTGAGACCCCTCGCCAGTTCGCGCAATGGTGATACCACCAAAGAAATCGCTTGAGTGATCGTCGTCAATGACCGCTGGCATGACTACTCTATTAGTCGCCATCGGGATTCTAGTTGCTCGTGGTCGGACTATTGAGTTCTCAAGGGACACATTAAGAAGTTGCCTTCGGAACTCTTCAGGAACAAGAAAGCCGCCTTGACTTGGGTCACCTTCTTCCATCTCTCCTGCCGTTTTTGAAGTCCATTCTCTTAGAGACTTCGTTGGGCCGCTACTCGATGCTTTATAAACATCGTGAGCAAATTCACTCAGATTATCCCAAGGGGAAACAGCCTTTCCATTCTTCTGAGGCTCTGTGACATTAACGGTAATCGGATATTGATCAGGAACCTTATTTAGCCCGGCTTCCTCTATCTGAAGCTTTACCGTCTCGGAGATCATCTCCGCTAGTTGTTTGGTTTCTTTCTCATTCAATGTATTTTCTTCTCCTTGTTTATTTTAGTCAACCTTGCCTTTTAGTTTGTCGAGTTCTACTTTGACGGCTGTACCAACCATCTCAGCAATCACTTCAGAGCTTGGGAACGCCGACTGCTCAATGGGTGTTATGTTTAGTGCTTCGGTTGCTATTTCAGCAGGCTTTTCTTTAACTCTTGGGAGGAACTCGATGAATCTCTCTTGTATTTCGTCTGGGATGTCGTCCCCAGTTAAACGCAAAATCAAGGCCACCAATTTCAATCCAACTTCTTCCCCTGCCTCGTTTAATCCATTAGCTTCAAGCTGTGACATTAGATAATCCATATCATCAGCGATGGATTCCTGACTGTATGAATCCTGTTCCCAAGGCGGGGTCAGATCAAATTGCCTATAGTGTCTGGCCAGGTGTCTTTTTACTCCACCGACATCGGAAGGCGGAATCTCAACCCCGCCTCTTGCTCCCTGGAGAGCATTTCCAGCGGCGATTACTCCTTGCCTGACAACTCGATGGGGTCCGCCTGCTTCATGGTGAGGCAGTTTATAAGATGCTTTGACCTCGATGTCTTCGCCGACCCATAACGACATGATTAAAAGGTCTTCAATATTTGCCTCTCTAACCTCCCGAGTGCCGTTCCAAGCCTCATCATCTGGCGCTTTTGGAGTACCGTCAGGGTGTGCCCTCGCCCAGCTAATAGTCCCTTTATATTTTTGTTTATCAGTCTCATCATCCAAAAGCCCCTCATCTGCGAGGACTTCTTCTGCAATTTCCTCTGTCACAGGGTTGTCAATGCCCTTACTTTTCATTGACTGAATGGCATCTCTATTTGAAGGGACGACCACTTGAGAGACTTCCAGCAGTTCAACCTCTGTAAATTTCTGAGGTTGCGGAAAGTTGTCATTCTTATCACCAATCGGCTCTGCTTTTATAGGTATGAAGCCCACTGAGAAGGCCGCTTTGCCTTTTGAGGCGAGCTTAAACGCCCAATCAGCCTCAGCATTACCCTCGTTGATGTAATACTTGGGACTCGCTACTAATCCATCTGCTGTGGCTTTTATGGCTTCAAATTCACCAATCTGACTCTGCAAAGATCTATAGTCATGAGATGAGAGAAGGATAGGCCTCTTTTCAAATGCCGGCAATGTATTCTTAAAAGCGGTGGGGTCAACAATATCCCCATCCCTATCGACTGAACTTGTTGACATCGGTATCATCATATCAATGACCCCATTTTCAACATCAGTTTCTTTCACCACTCCTCTGAAAGTCTTATACTTTAGTTCCTTATTTTTGGCTTTGTTTTTGTTCATTTTACTGACCTCCTTATTACACTACTGGTATCCAAGTACATCGGCAGTTGGGATGGACTGGAATTATCCCGCTAGCCTTGGAAAGGGGAAATTCCGTGCCGTCCAAGCCTGGACAATCGCAATCCCAATCATCCTCACCGGCTGATAAGAACTGAGCTCGTTTAACTACGCCGCTTTCCGTATAACCACGAAGGGCTCCTTCTGAAGCAGCTTGAGAAGTCTCTGTTCTCGCTATCATAAAAGCTCTTCCCCTGCTTATCGAATCCTTGCCAATTGCCTCTTCAAAAACAGTCTCTATTCGTGTAGCGAGGGCAGGGATGCCCTCACCCTTGTCAAATCCTGTCGCCAATGCGAGGCCAAGACTGTCTTTAGTTGTTTGGTTCACCTCTTTAGCAGTAATCTTTAGCTTAGTTGTCAGCCAAGCAATAGCAGCCAGCTCGGCAACTGCCTCTTTTTTAACGTTGCGGTTCTCAACGGGTGGATTGATTAGAAGAATTCCGTCTTGTTGAGTCCGCAGGATTAATTCTGTTAGGGGTTGCTCAAGGATGTAGAATAGTGTCTTCTCGGCAAGCCGTGTATCAATTAAATTTCGAGCCTGGCCATCGGAGTCTCTAAATTTCTCAAGGGCTTCATCCCGTTGGTTTTCAAAGAAGATCCTTATCCTATCAAGCAGTACCTGCTCAGTCTCTGCCCATTTTGCAACAGTATCAAGCCAGAATCTTTGCCGTCTTGTTTCCCCTGTTATTAAAGCCCCCTTCGAGACTGTACTGGTACTCCCTTTTGTCGTGCCTGTTGGGATTAGATTAAGAGGAACAAGTAAATCGTCTCCAATGCTACTTGTAAGGGGTTCCAAATTCAGAGGGCTGATTGCCCTTGCTTCATTAACGGTAGCATAGCCGGATCGAATAGCACTCTCAGCATTTAGGCGTTGCTGGTCAATTGTCTCTGGGACTACCTCCGCAAAATCTACTTTAACACGGCCACCCGTATGAAACAACGGCATCAGTTTCTGGTTTATTTTGTCACGGATTTTAACAAGTCGTGGATGGATGAGCCAGCGGGCAAAGGTGTACTCACCGGCTTCGGCGTTCGCCCTGTTCACATTTTCACTTATCCCCATCACTGACTGAGGGATGCCGAAAGTGAACATAATATTTTCTCGTGTGATCTTTCGCAAATTGGGAAAATCCATGTCCTTCACGGAGGATTGAATCTGCTTCCACTTGACCCCGCCTTCTAGGATGGCGACCTTATGGGATCTGCCGACCCCTTGGTGTTGTTGCCGCCATGCCTCGCTTAGTCGGGAAAATTCTTCAGTCGTCAATCGCTTTTCATACTCAAGAACTCCGTCGGGTCTGGCAGAGTTCGAGAAGAAATTTCTATTCCACCGCCCAGAGGCGTCCTCTGATTGTATCTCAATTGAAGCGGCATCAGCATAACCAACACCCTCCCAGGGGTTATTCAAATCGGGCATCTTAAACCAAACGACCTCGTCTGTTGATAGAGGAATGGTTTCTGACCCGCTTTGAAGAACAAAGCCTTCAATGAAATTCTGTTTGGATGGGACTGGGCTTATCATAGTCGATGGGATAACCCATATCTCACCAGGCACCCCCAGCCTGTTTTTAGGAATCCACCAGAAAGCCTTACCGGATATATCAAGATTCAGCTGAGTAAATTCAATCATCTCAGCCCCTGTCTGAAATGGATTCGGATTGTTCAAAAGCTCTAAAACAGGGTGTTCATAGATTTCCTTTTTGCTCCCGTCAGCCTTCTTTTTGAATAATTCCCAGTTGACCTCACCCACAGTCATCGCTATCCGAAGCGAAATAGCGAAGAGGCTATAGGTTTTTCCGTAAGCCTTAAACAGTCCAGAGGTTGAAATGTCGTTAGGGATTGTCCAGGGGTTGGCTAACCCCGTCGGAGTAAAGAATTTACGTCTAAAAGTATCAAATAAACCCATTAAAGCCACCTTTTATCAGCAAAAAACGAAGAATTTACGTCTAAGAGTGTTAAAAACCCCATTAAAGCCACCTTATGTCAGCAAAAGAAGTTCTAGTGCTACCCTTAAACGTTAAAGCCAGCGCATCAGCAAGGTCGGGGCTTTTTATGCCCCGCTTCTTCATTTCCTCCTTGCTCTCAATAAGGAGTTTGCCGTTTGAATTGAAACGGTATTTGATACCCGATAATTCAGCTATTAAAGCCACATTATTGGGTATTGAAACCTCTCCCAACTCAAAGAGCTCCCGTAATTCGTCATACATTTCAGCTCTGAGATTAACCACATTATCTTTGAAATCAGGACGTGAACTGGATTCAATGGCATTAACCTGAAAATGCTGTTCCCTTAGTCTATCAACAACACCAGCACCAAGCCCGATTGCGTCTATATTTGTCTCATCTGGTTCGAATTGCTGAATAAGGCTTGCAATTCGCCCTGCAGTATCCATTAGGTCTGACTTTACCCACTGCTCAAGTAGGACAACTGTAGTCCCTTCTCTGCCGATAGCGGCAGAGCTATCATCGCCGAACCGTGCTATATCAACACCTATCACTCTCACCGCTTCGCTTGTATCAGCTTTAATTTCCCTGTCAACGGCTCCCCGAATATCAGAATACCGTAATAAGTTATTCCCGGTCTCAAGAACATCCCAGTCGCCCTCAAGTAGCTGCTTGACCAATTCAGACGGATAAAGTTTCCGCAAATTCTCCTCGTAGTCACTCGGTAAATGGGGGTTGTCCTTTGGCAATGCAGGAACAAAGACATGATCATCCAGGCTCTGCTCGATAAACCTATGCTTTACCCAGCCAGGGGTAGGATTGGCCGAGAGGAGGCCCTTATATCTAACCCCGTCAACATTCAGCCGCAACCTCGAAGCAAGCAGGAAGAAGTGGGCCTCCGAAGTTTCTTCCGCCTGGTCAATTGCGAACCAGCCAAGATCCATACTCTTCAACCTGTCAATAGCTCCCTGGTCATCACCCAAGCCGCCGTAGAAAATCATTGAGCCGTTAATAAGTCTTATAAATGACTCAGTTTGATGGTGCTGTATTACTAATTCAGGCGGTATAAACCTCTCTAGAGTCATCAATGTTGACCTTCGGAACGAAGTCAGCTCATGACGGCAGAGGTAGCCTACATTTCTATTTGCTTCAAGGCTAAGTTGCAGGACTTCGTTCACCATCCATGCAGACTTTCCACCGCCGACAGCCCCTCCATACAACACGAACCTCTCTGCAGCTCTGTGAGCTAACGCCTGCTTCTTGCTTGGCTGGTAAGTCTCTTTGAGATTGACTGTTTTGGTCACGTTTATTTCTTCAGCCCTGAGTTGGTGAAAATTCTTAGAATCACGTTAACAACCACAATAATCTCAGCCTGTATACTAGCATCAAGCCAGGTATTGCCAGTCAATAACTGGATTAGGCCCGATACCGCAATTAAACCGTTGACCCAAATGGTCTTAGACTTCCAGAAACTCTTACTTCTCATCTCTCACCTTAATTTCTTAACTATCTGGCAATAAAAAACCGAACCTCACTCCCTTGCCAGGCTTCAAGAGCGCTAGAAACCTTTCTCTTTTGGGGTTCTATCCACCAGAAATTAGAGTTTTCATCAAGAAACCAGTTCAAAGCGTGAACATTCGTCCACACCAGACCAGCGAACTTCCCGAAGAGCTTCGCTGCGAAGTCATCGCAATCATGCGCCTCCGCTATATAGGAGATTGAACTGACTTCCTCTAACTCATACGCCTTATTAACATCTTCCTTCTTGTATATCTTGATGCCTTTATCCGGGAGGTAAATCCCAGCATCGCTATCTCCTATCTCTTCAAGTTTATCCAGGAGAATTGATGATGCTTTGTTTATGTCAATCGTGCCTAGAGGCTTGATAGGTACACGTGCGTCTATTTCCTTCTTTGATTTGAGATATAAACTTATTAAATTAACGAACCACTGCATAACAAACCCCGGCCTGCTACTGTGAACCTAGAAATGGAAAAATTGGTGTGGTGCTTGTGGAGGGTTGCTAAAAAAAAATTTCAAACTTTTGTAAAAAAACATCCCCCTTCCCCCACAAAATGCATTTCGTGCCTAAAATAGTTTACATAATATATATAGTACGAACTATAATTGGTTGCGTAGGCGTGAAATTGGCTAGGTTCTTTTTTATAGAAAAACTGCTCGTGATTTTTACTTTCCCCCCACACATCCCCGTCTTTACTCCTGATAGTAACTTAAGCCTACAATATCCTCCAGTTTATGAAGTTTCTGTTGGCTAAACCATACCCGTAACTCCTATTTCTAATACCCCTCCAACCCCTCATCTACCCCATAGACACCACCTTAGTACCACTAGCCCTTCCTTAGTACCCCCCCTACCCCC
>CEPX01185735.1_pt1 | contig 19293 bp, 15 predicted proteins | sample 361361 | NCBI WGS metagenome assembly CEPX01 (sample SAMEA2619974, study PRJEB7988) | marine metagenome | biome: marine biome (ENVO:00000447); feature: mesopelagic zone (ENVO:00000213) & marine oxygen minimum zone (ENVO:01000065); material: "saline water (ENVO:00002010), including plankton...
CATCGAAGATCTGTAACCTTCGATAAATCCTTTTTGGCCCTGGTAAGCCGCTGCCGTAGACCCCAATAAAGCCAAACCGGTTCGTTGCTTTTTTGGGTCATCTGAACCAACATTTTTCAAACCCTTGAGAAAAATGGGAGCAGTAGCAATACCAATCCCCGCACCTATGGCACGGCCACCACCACGGCCAACAGCACCCTGGCGAAGTAAATTTTTGAAGCTATCCTTGCTTCCGCGAAGCTTTGCCTCCGTCGTGTGCTCTATGATGCCTTTGGGAAGATCACCTAAAACAGCCTTGAGGCCAAAAGCGGGGGCTGCTTTTGCTACCGAGCTAAAATATCCTGGTTCCTTATTCTTCGCCATTACGTGCCACCACTCTGGATATCTTACCAATCAATGTCTCTATTAGTTGATCAGAAAGAGTGTTCAAATTTTGTATTTCGCCGTACCAGCTTTGTACCTCTGGCACATATTCGACGATAATATCGTCTTCATGGAAACCACCAAAGGCTTCCTGGATATTTTCACCAAACTCATTGGGGAAATCTGGGTCGGCCCAGAAGTGGAACTTTACACCGCCAGGAATCCGAAGGTACTCGGTGAGTACACCAGGAATAACAGTTTTTGCTTTGGTGAAAATAACAGGCTCTATGCGAAACCCGCCGTTATTACCGAACATAATTTAACTGCCTCCCTACTTCAAATCGTCGATACTACTAATATCGCGTTTGCCCAGTTTTATGGCAACACTCTTGAGTTCATCAAGTACCTGACGAACCTCATCACCTGTTTTGTTTAATTCTTCCGTGGCCTTAAAGATATTCTCTGCCCACATCTTAGCAGTCATAGCAGTATCACGGGTGTTCTTCTGTGTGGTTGTTTCGAAAAACCGCATAGCTGATTCATGGAATACTCCACGAATGACATCCTGCTGAGATAGCTCAACACGGAACCCAAGACGCCACAAAGTATACTCAAGGCCCTGCTTATAGCACTGACTTAGAATCTCGCCGTTTGGGTGCTTGTCCAAGTAATCAAACCACTCACTGCTAGACAATAACTCCCGATTCCAGAAGTAGTGTCTGTACATATCAACAGTCTTTTTGGTGATTTTATTACCCGTAATACTGAGAATATATTTAGTAATATCCTCTAGGGTAGCATCGCAAAGGATGAGTGCCTCAACCACAGGTCTAAGCTTAGTACTCCCCACTATGTCTCTGGCTTGGAGAGCATTTTTTTGCCCCACCGCCATAGACATAATGCGTTGACGACGAACCCATACCCTTGTTGGACTATTCCCTAAGTCAAATCGGACGGGTCGTGTCTCGTCTAACTTATCACCTAACCTACTTAAATAACCCTCCGAAGGCTCTGGCATGTCATACATGTGCGCAGTTTCGCAAATCTGCTCTGTGGAAAGATCAGAGAACAGCAACATGTACTTAAGCCAGTATTCATTCGGGTGCTTCATAATCTACACTAACGACACATTAGCTCTAATTTGTAACTTTTTGAGCCCCTGAATCGCACGCTCCATCCCGCGAAGAGAAGAAGAAACAGCACCCTCAGGAACATCAGACAACCCAAGACGAACACCAACCAACAACTCAGCAAGCTTAGAAGAAGCATCTTCCAATGCTGGGATTGCATCTACATATCCCATGATATTCTCTGGGGTTACAAAATTCAGGGACAGAACAGAGTCCACTGTATCGGAGTTGGTTAATGCCGCAGCCTCTTTAATTAGGTCTATATTGATAACCTCCGCAACCTTAATAGTCTCCTCATCAACAGCAACCTTCTCCTGCCCACCGAGTGTACGAGCAGCAACAAACGAAATGGATGTTTTTTTGCGGGCTGAAGCAATCTTCTTCATGGCACCATCGGGGGTATCCCCAAGAGTACCTAAGAGAAGTAAAGCTTCTGTTGAATTCAAGCCAGCATTCTTGATTAACCCATAGACAGGTGGACCACTAAATGAGAATTCGGAGCCATCTGTGTGGACAGTAACTTCCATCATCCGGTCGGATCTGGAGGCAATTTTGTCCATGGATACCTCATCAGTGGAGTACCGACCACCGAAAGTAAGTGGGACAAATGTTGCAGTTTCGGGAATCAGATAATCATTACCGCTAATAAAAATAGCTTTCTTAACATTAGCTAGTTTGATTGTACCCTTCCCACGAAGTGGGTGGTCATAGATGTAAGAGCAATCATCCTTCTCAGAAACCTTATGGAGAATATCAATAGGTTCAGTTACCACACCAGATTCTTTATAGATGAAAACACCATCGCCAGATGGCTCAGCACCATTAAGAGAATCAAGATTAAGCTCGCCACATCTAACACCTGCAACTTTTTCCTGGAACGCTGCGCCTGAGTTACCTACAACCAAGCACAAATCCATAGTACGGCCATCCAAAGAAACTACGTCATTAATTACAGCCGCTCTCTGGGCATTCCCAGATTTGGTCATAACGGAGTACACTCCATTGGAATCTACGATCTTAAGGCTTGCTGTTTTTTCTACAGACACCAATTCCGAGTTGCTATCAGGCACAACAAGGGTATGACCATTATCAATAATATACTGTCTTATCTCGACAGGGATATCTTGAGCCTCTGCGTTGCTTAGAAAAACCTCTTGCGCTGTACCATCGACAGAAGCCATTTTCATAGAGTAGCCACCGTCTACTTTAGAAAAGACTGTTGCATCAAAGTCATCAATATTTTTAGGCTCTTGCGCAGAAGGGGTAGTCTGCGACTTAGCACTATTGGCAAGCTTAACGATGACTTCACCAAATGCCCCGTTCAATTTCAGAGCGTTTTTCAGGGATTGGTCGCCAGCAACTTTATGTAGGAATTCTTCCACAGCCGAGAATTCAATTTGGCTAGAAATAGCATCCAACACAGATGCTTGTTTAACCGTTGAGTTCAAACCAGTAGATTGGCCACCTGAAACTCCCGCAGGATCAGCAGGCTGCATTGCTGGGTTTGCCCCTTCTGGGTTGGGAGCCGGAACGTAGGGGTTCATATCAAATAAGGCACTTGATACTCGCTCCTCATTCAGGGGAAGAAACCGCCCATCAGGGGAAATAAAAACGTCAAAAGAATACGCCTTCTTACTCTCCACGATGATGGGGATCCGAAGTGAATTCTTTTTTTCCTCGTCCGTTTGGGGAGCTTCTGGCTGACGAATCATCTCACCCATACGTTCGGTACCGGGGCCTACAGGAACATCTGGGGCATGCTCGACCGTAAAGACACCATACATATAGCCAAGACTGTCATCTTGGCCCTCAATAGACATGTTTATCTTGTACTTACCTAAGTAAGAGTGCTGCTTGTATAGATGAGCAAGTAACTCACTAGGATAAGTTGATGGGTTATCCCCAAGCATAAATTTAGACGCCGTTTTTTCAAACGAAGGCCCTTGAAGTTTTCTTACGAGTTCCATTTTTTACCCCTTAAGACCACGGAAGCACTACGGGGGGTGCTCCTGGTGTTGTTTGCGTGCCGGTTATAGCCCAAGCTAATAATATACTGTGAAGAGCGGATGTTGAAGGCATTGTAGATTCTGAAGGTGGTAGACTTGCCAACGGGGAAAGATTGGGGTTTCCTGCCGGAGGCGCGTGTACCACAGGAGTGGCTGGGAGAACATTACCAGGAACTGCGGCCAGAGCCGCAAATGCTGTAAATCCTAATTCCATAGCTGCTGCACTCATACTTTGCGGAGAGTCCATTACTCCTAATGCTGTCGCAATCCATGCAGCTTTACCTGCCGCCAACCCAACTGGTGTCCACGCAGGAATAACACTTCCTGCAAAAAATGCCTCAGCTACATCTCCCCATTTCTCAGCGGAATTCCAACTTTGTAGCTCATCTGAAGACTGGGGGAGGCTTGCAGTAATAGCTTCGACCTTCTCATTCATACTAATTGCTGTGGCTGCGAGAGGCATTACGGTTTCACCTTCACCTTCGCTGACCCAACACTTGGGTCAAACGGAGGAATCATAGGACCACTAGGACCCCAGGCAGTTACGCATTGAAACTGTGATTGCATAAATGTCTGTAGATCCTCAAAACGGACAACCATATTATCCGCCCCATCGCCTATATCAATATTACCGCTAGCCTTCATATTTATATCTTTTGTTGTGATCTCTACAGAATTCAGAATCTCCATCACAACTTTCTTGCATGCCTGCTTGAACTCATTCGTCTTTGTGAACTCAACAAACGAATCCGTATCTTCCCCTGCGGCTTCTTTAGCCCCATTTCCCCAATCCATACGAACAGACCCATGAATTGACGCGTACACGTCCTTCTCTATTTCGTGGCGAATACTACCCTTGGAGAATACAAAATTATCCCCGTCACGATTTAACTGGAATGCGTAAGTAACTTTATCCTTATTAGCGCCATCATCATGACTGTAGATAGTGATACTTATAACACCCTTATCTTCTGGGGTAATACCGCTCTCAGGTGGTTTTCCCTTACTCAACTTCAAATCAGCATTAGCAAAAATATGCTCAGCGTCTACTTCCGTATCTAGGGCTTCATTAGTTAACCGCCCAGCCCGTAGCTCAATCGTGTACTTTCCAGTAGACACGTCTTCTTGGGCAAGGTCCTTAATATTGTATCGAACTAATACTGGGGTTTCTTCCGCAGTCTTAAGAGCATTTTTCTGCCCCTCGTTTAGGAAAAAATTAGATGTTGGGATACTCCCTGTTCCGGCAGCGGGCACTTCTCCTGCCGCCAGAACCGCATGGCCCCACTCAATCTCACCAACCGGACTAAACGCTTGGTACCGTTGAAAGTAATCTCGAATAACATTTTCAACTGGAAGATATATTCTCTGAGCTAGACCAGTAGAGCCAATTTGAATCATTCCCCCACGGCGCAAGATAATCTGATTTTCGTCTTGTGTGCTCAACATGATATCCCCAGCCTCTAGGGGTTCTCGCTGTCCTCTGAAGTTTGGGCCAACATCTTGCCCAGCCTCGTCAAGCTTCCCTTCCTCCTCATCGAACTCAGTGGGAACATGTGCCCCGCCTGGAACCATAATGAACCCAATTATGAAGCTTGTCCCATCAGAGCATTGAGCCACGTAACAAGAAGACCCAACTTCTGGTATAAAGTTGATCCCACCTGCATGATCTCGATGGCAATAGGGTGTTGCGAAGGGAATTTCAGCAATAGGCTGAAGAGTGGAGTCCGTTATTACATCAACAGTCCACTGTTGAATATTAACATTGGTTATCTTAGCTGTTGTGATGTTGGCAGGACCACGCGCAGCTTCGGCTGATATTCCATACGCATCCGCCATTAATACGGTCCCCCAACAGTTTTATCCTTGCGCCCAAATTCCGCGCTATACGCAAGACCGGGGGCGGGATGTAATCCGTGAATATCCGATTCCCAACCCTCGTTAGCAGCACGAATAAATGTCTCTTTGAGTTTTCTGTACTGAAGTCTTGCTAACCAGTCGGTTGTTTGGTCCAGAGGTAATGTCTCAACGCCGCGTAACACAGGTAATACGGCTATTGGGTTCTTTAATGTTTTGTTCAAAGAACCCGCATGGGACAGCGAAATGTAGTCTCCCCGGATAAATTTGTCCGAGTCTCCTGAGTCCATAACGCGTCCTAGATTAGTTAGGGCCTTGGTAACAACTTCCACATTCCTCTTCTTGATTCCCTCATTAGCATAAACTTGGTGGATTTCATCCGCGAGATAGCGTTGGACTGTTTCGATATTCGTCTTCTCTAGTAAATCATGTGGATTGATGACCCCGGTTGATAAAGGTTGCCCCTTACGAACCTTACTTCCCTTCTTCACTGTAACCTTGAGATTACCAGGAACATACGCCTCTTGATTTCCCACCATGAGATCGTAACCACCAATGGAGCTTTCCTTTACAGACTTAACTTCGCCCGTAAGCGGGGAAAGGGTTGCGGAGTTTGCCAGTGTCCCAGGCATTTTCAAAAGTTGAGATACACGGTCAATCCCACCAACAACGCCACCACCAGCACCGGCAACACCACCCGTATGAAAAACCCTCATGGAAAGCTGTGTCCCTCGCTCACCAATGGCGGTTCCAGCAATAAGACCGATATTGGTTCCCTTCGGAATAATCGAGCCATTATCAAATAGGCCGTAACACTTTGCGCACAACCCTTTGGATTTATCACACTTCAACGGTGACCGAGCAATTACACGATCTACCTTTGCAGCCTTCAATTTTGAAAGAAGATTTGGTGTAATGAGCGTATTCGCTGACACCTTAAACCCCGGAATAGCGATGGGCTTGGCAGTAAATCTATCGACAAGATCTGAGTCTGTAACTGGGAGTGCGATACCCTTACTAGTCCCACAATCATCATCCGTAATAATGTAGGAAATGGCTGTGTTCGCTAATTGCTTATTGAGTGCGCCAGGAATCTGAACCTCTTGAACCTTCTTAATCAACCCGGAACGAGCACCGGACGTGGTCACCCAATAGTCAGATGATTTCAAACCCTCTACATAGGAACGAGATACTGGAACAGGGATGACACGCCCCTTAGCGTTCTCAACAAGCATTGGGGATAGAATCAACTGTTTTAGTTGCGCCCATTTTGGCTTAACCCCTGCATTTTTCATGGCCTGTAAATTGTTCCCACTCTTATTCAATACCGCTTGAGCTTCTGTAGCCATTGCCTTTTCAGCATCGAAATACAGTTTTACAATTTTACTGTCAGCCGCCTCTTGAGAGAGCATCTTCATAGCGAGTTGCTTGTGGATAACCGCCTCTTGTTTCCTAGCTTTTGCCATGTGCTTTTCACGAATTTCCCGTAGAGGCAGAAAGTCATTAAGCGAAAAACTAAACCCGATATTATACGCATGCCCAAATCCAAGATCTTTAACCTTGTCAATTGTGGGGGCAAACTCGGTAGGTGCTTTAGTAGCAAGCTCACGAAGAACAGCTTGAAGACGACCTGAGCCGAGGACTTCTTTTGGGTCAGTTAGAAATTCATCTGATTGAATCTTGGCAGGAAGCTTACTATTAAAAATAAGTCTGCCAGCCGTTGTGTTCATTGCCCCTACTTGGACAACGTCAGTCATACTCGTTTCACCGGCCTTAGCTGATGCAATTGCTTCTTTTGCATTCTTGAATCGTTTATCTGATTTCTTTCCCCAACGGGTAAGCAAGTAAAGTCCAAGCTGTCCCTCTAGTGTGGGCTGGTACATTACCTGCCCAGTAGCCGGATTAAACAGATTCTTAGAGGGCATCATCTTATACGATTCATCAACCGCTTCCTGAGACACAGGAACAAAGACAGCCATCGTGTCTCCGTCAAAATCTGCGTTAAACCCACCCACAACAAGAGGGTGTATATGGATTGCAGACTCATCATGTAGACGGGGCTTGAATGCCATAATCCCAAATTTATGTAGTACGGGATCTCGCTTGAACATTACAGGTCGCTTACTCACTGCAATGTCTAAAGCTTTATTGGCTAACGTAGATTTCTTCTCAACTTCTTCACGCGCCTTTAGAGGCGTGTACCCCATCTTAACAAGCTCCCGAACAACAAACGGCCTGTAAATCTTCATAGCCCCTTTTCGCGGAAGACCTAATTCATCCAGGTGAAGATTCAGGTCAGGGACAATGACCGAACGCATGCTGATGTCTTGGCGTCGATCTATAAGCCTCTGTAGAAAGTAGCTCTGCTTGGGTGAAGATCTCCCAGAAAGAATATGCAAGATGCCGGGAGGACGCGGTTGACCATCTGTAGTAAGGCCTCCCTGCATCATAGTCTGTACGCCCATTAATGCTTCGGCGGCAGAATACAAATCTTCCCGAAGCTTCATAATCTCGCTGTCCGGCAGAACGCCTTTTGCTTCTTTTAACTTCTGGTTAAGAAGCGCGATATCTCGATAGAGCATATTCACACCATCGATATTTAGATCCCCACCCTCCATGGCGGTAATGGGCCTAAACAGAGGCGGAAGAATTGGGACATTATCCAGCACGTATGCTTCAGCAGCACTCAACTCGTTATTCTGAAGCATCAAAGTATACTTGATCTTCTTGTTCACCTTATCGAGGTCAGTTCTTTTGGCGGTCTTTATTGCTTCTTTTGCATCTGCCAATTCCTTGGCTAAGTCCACACTCTTCAGCCTCTCAGCTAAAGCAGATGGGCCGGTAGCAACACCGTCACCCGCAGCAACCACTTCACCCTCGGCATTAAACCCTAGTTTACCGCCCACTATTGCGTCGTATTCTTTACCGGTAAGACCTAAAAGAGACCTGATGCCCTTCTCAAAAACAGGGTTGGGTAGGGATTCGGATAAGCGAATATGCGACCAATTCTTACCACCGGGACCACCGGTAATAGTCTCATCAAATAGGCCATCTTTTTCGGGCTTAAGGTCTTTGCCGCGAATAACACGACTTCCATCCTTTATTTCCCCATTAGACATCTCGACAATTTGCTTGTCAGTTAATGGAGACACAACCAGACCATTGCCCTCTTTCTCGACGTTCAGCCCAAGGGCACGCATGTAAGCCAAGAACTTTTCATACGCGAAAGATGGTTTAGGTGCTGGAAGAATAGAACCTGTCTGTATGGCTGTCCAAATCTCATCCTGCTGCTTGTCACCCTTATAGGTTAGGGCGTCACGAATATTAGCCGTTGCACCATGAGCAAGCATGGCGTATAAACCAAGTTCACCGAATCGCTGAGCACCCCCACTCTTACCACCGCTTTTAGGAACAAGGTTGGCATCGTAGTCATAGCCGTAACCATGAGATCTGGCACTTAGCTTCTTGTCTACTTGGTGCATAAGCTTCAAAAAATATTGATGCCCAACCAAAATCTTCCCAAGACTTTTTCCTGTCTGGGGGTCAAAAAGCTCACGTGTCTCTGACAGATCTGCGTTTTTCAAGGCAGATGCTACAACATCTTGATACCCTAGTTCCCGCTCATGCCCCTTAACTTGAATTACTTTGGGACCAGTCTTTGTTTGTATTGTTCTCGTGTGCGCTGAAACTTTTACAATTTTCTTAGCATCGTCTGACTGGAAATTCTCTACCGCATAAGGCTCACCCTGTGAGTAAGCAACATTACCAAGGCTAGTTTCTAGTACCTGCCCTGGATTAATTCGACCGGGTATTCCTGATGGGCTCAATACAATTTGTAATGCGTTCCCATCCTTATCTTTAGGCATCTCCTCGTCAGGGATAACAGCGGTGATAACACCCTTGTTACCATGTCTACCTGAGAGCTTGTCCCCAATATCTGCGTCTTCCTCGGTCTTAACATAGACCAGAATCTCTCTTCCGTTACGTACCACATCAGTAACTACACCCCTGTGTGGCTTGTCCCACATGAGAGATTTATTCTTAAAGGGTTTAACCAGGGACTTGTGGATACCCTTCAAAAGAAGCTGTTCTTTAGATGGCTCAGACTTCTGTAGTACAGTTATTAATGTGTCTCCGGGGTCTACTATTTGACCCTTCTTCACCACCCCATCCGCATCCATCTTAGACACATTTTCTTCAGAGATAATTCCTGGGTAGTGAGCACGAAATTTTTTAAGGCCAACAACCATGTTCTTATCGACGTAAGAACGCTCTTTGTGGAGATGGTTACTGGTAAGCTTTTTAGAGGCGCTTTCGCTTATTACGATTCCGTCCTCAAATACCAACCCTTTATACGGCAAGTAACCAACACGTAAATTGGTTCCGAGCGCGAGAGTGCCACCTCTGGTGAAATTGGTGTCGGCAATAATCTGCCCAGTCGATACCTTGTCACCCTTTTTTACCAGCGTATTACTACTAATAAATGCTTTTTTATCGTTTAACGGGAAGTTATCGTATAGCTGGATATCGTGCTTTTTGCCGTTCTTATCCTTCACCACAATTTTTGAGGCTGAAACGGAATCTACAAATCCCGATGCTGGGGATGGGTGAGATGTGAAACGACCAACAATCTTTTCCCAGGTAGCGTAATTTGGATCGCTATTCCCAGAGACAACTTGGACAAGTGGTTGCTCTGCATTCTTCAAAGATATTGATTGCTCAATATGCCTAGTCGCCATACCCGCTCTGTTGGCTTGATCTGAAGGTAGGAATGGGACGAGATTAGCAGTAATAGAAAACATCTGCTTAGGTGACTGAAGAACATAGTCAACTTCAGATGTTGGAACACGATTAGGATCACCACCGCCAGAAGGAATAACAACTGTACTGTCTTCCTTGGGAGTAGGTTTCTTAGAGGAAAAGTCATACTGGTCTGAGAAAGCTACATTACCGAGCGTTAGGTCTGAGGGGGATTTATCGGCGTATTTACCAGCCTTTACGTCATAAACACGAATAAGAGGTGTAGTCCCCTTTTTTCGAACACCCAGAGACAAGTGCCCACTAATACCAGATCTCTTACCTTCCGGTGTATGTACTGGGTCAATAAACCCTAGATAACTAGAGTCAATAAGTTTCGCTTCATCTGAGATAGCTGCATCGCTTTGAATACCGCCAGTTCCCATAATAGTTGTTCTGAGGAACCCGCCAACCATGTCTACCGGATTAACTTGAGAGGTCTGTTGGGATAGTGACGTGGACGTAAAAAAAGCTTTGACCGGGACATTAAAAATATCCGCAGTAACGATAGACCGTACATTATCTCGACGGTCTAGATTATTCGTCATCTTATAGGTGATACGTCTTTTGGAATTTTCGATTCTTTCGGGAATATGGTCATTAATTGACCAAAGCTCTTTAAACTGTAACGCATCGCGGTTATCGACTTCAGCCACACCTTTATTGATGTTCAAAAGCTTCTGGGAGGTTGCCAACAACGCACCGCCAGTAACAGACTTAAAGGAAGCCCCAAGAGTAATTTTGGTTGTGTCTTCCCGAAGCTTTGTTTTCTCTAGAACTTCTTGTATTACCGGAACTGCTTCAGAATCAGTCTTAGCACCAGCAGTCTTGTTCAGAACTTTGGCTAACTTTACAAGCTCACCGCGCTTCTTTGTTGCTAAGGCACTTGCATACAATTCCTTGCCCCAGGCTTTTTGAATGTTTTCATCCCGAATACCCAAAGCTTGTAGTACTGGTAGTAATTGAATATTGGATGAGCCGTAAGACATTAAGAATCGACGCTTCAATGGGTCAAAGCCCATTCGAAATCCTCTGCCTTCCGCTAAGTTAAACTGTGACTCAAGCTCACCATTTGCTTTGCGCCGAGCATACACACCAGACTTTAATCGCCACTGGTTGTCTGCTTGATACTCTGTCCCGTCTACGATGTAGCTATACCGTCTGGTAATCTTCGGAAGATTGAGGATCTTCAGCTTCTTCGATGAGTCTACGACCTTACCAGTTTCGTTATCAACTAAATTGAAATCACCGAAGATTCCTTGAGCCCAAGTTCTCCCCCGAAGCCTCGCTTTTTTCTGACTCGCGATATCATCGAGATCTAAAGGATCTCCTACATAGATATCCTTTGCGACAAGCGTTTGCTTCTTCCCTACGAGTGGAAAGAACTTTTTAATTTCGTTTATTGTCCCGTCTTCAAGAGTTTCCATTACTCTCTGGGGATCTAAAACATTAGACATTAATCCCTCCGTGCAGACACGGCATATTAGTTAGGTATAAGAACTATGGGCAATGAGGCCCTCACTGGTAAACAATTCAGAAAAAAGGAGTTTATATTGTGACCAAGACTGGGAAGAAGTTGTATTGTACGTATTCCAAAACTAAAAGAAAGCTTTCCAACCATGCCGATGGAGATAGTTGTGGAGATCTTGCAGAGGCGGTTGAGGAATCTTTGAATTCGGGGAAGTAGTTTTTGAAAGCAAAAAAACCAATTAACTGCTTTATTAAACAAGGCTACTGCCGAGAACCGAAGAATTGTGGACAGTGCATCTACTTTCTTGAGAAAAAGGAAAGTTCTAACTTTTGGATTTGTTCTAAGTGCCTCAGGCATGATGATGACACCTCTAGCTTTTTCCAAAAAGGAAGATGTGATCGGTGCGATGACTTTTCGGCCATCCTGGTATGTGTGGATTAAATCTGCGCACTTCCAGGTCCCGATCTAGGTGGCTTTTGTTCTGGTAACGGTCTCATAGGGGCCATCCCTTGACCAGATAAAGCGTTATTTACAAGCATGTATAGGTCTGGGTTACTAGCTCTAATTTGAGCTAGTGCCCGGTACCTATCTACCTCATTCATTTTGTTTAGCTCAGAGGTGAGTTTCTTTGCCTGGGCAAACAAGTCAACCATTGGACTTTGATTAGCAACAGGGCTCTGTTCCACACCCTGGTTTACCCCACCAGCTTGCTGTTCTTGTGCCGGGGCTTGTTGCTCTTGCTGTGCTTCAGCAGGGGGTTGGGCTTGTTGTTGAGCCTGTTGTTGCTCCTGCCCCTGTTGCTCCTGCCCTTGCGGGGCTTGTTGTTCTGCACCTGGGGGAGGTCCGTATTGCTGCTGCATCTGCATTTGATTTTCTTGCTGCATATTCTGTGACTGAATCTGATACCGAGTCTGAATGAGCATCGACTCGCCTTGGGATTCCGTCTGCCTAATCTGCTGCTCTCGTTGACTCCGACCAAACATTTGGTTCTCTTTGTTGATAAGCTCCACTTCGTTATCGAAGTTAAAGTCGCGTGACTGCAAGAATGTTCTACGACTAATCATACCGGCATTTGCGAGATTCATATCGAAGGCCGCTCGCTGAATATCATCAGCCATCTTGAACGGCTTAAACCTTAGTTTAATACGCGGAAGATTTAAAAAATGAGCAACACGATCTCTAATAAACTCAACACATCGAAGCATGTCTTGTCTATTGCCAAGGAACTCATTCTCTAATGCCCGTAAATTTACTGACGCCCCGGAGTACTGAGCCTCACCATAGAAAAACCCAGTTGGCACACCCATACCAGCAATAATCTGATCTGAGTAAATACGAATCTCTTGGTGGAGAAGCAGGCTCCGACCATTCCCACCAATCATCTGGTAACCTATCGGTACCGGCATAACGGGGATGTGGTTATTATCCTGTCTCCACCTACGAATCTGAGTCTGAACTTCCTTCTGCCAATCCTGGAGGTTGATCTGTGCGTAGGGGTTATTCCCGTCTGCTGTAATCTGCGGGAACATAACTCGCATAGGAACAACATGTTCCATAGCCACAGCTTCTTGGGCCTTCCGAAGAACCTGTAAAAAGAAGATGTCCTTTAAGACAGGAAGAATAAGCGGAGCGCCCCAGCCACTGTCAGATGGTGCCCTGGAAATTGAGGGTCGGCGGCTGTGGAATATCTTATCACTATCGAGAAGAATTGATTTCTTTTTGCGTATTGCGTCAATGAACGCTTGCGGGATTGTCTCTAGAACATCCGGTTTACCAAGCGTAATATCGTTTCGGAGTCCCCTGGGTATCTTATAGTAATACAGGTATTTACCCGTAATCTCATTATACTTAATAATGATATTTTGTGGGTTCCATCGAATAAGCGAGATTTTTACCGATGACTTAACTGGTTCATCGCTAACCTTCGCAGCACCGTAGTGCCCACATTCAGAGCAATCAAAGAAAAACTGAAACCCTTTCCACTTATAACCAGACCTCTTGGCCGGGGTATCAAAACCACAATTTGTGCATTTCAGAATTTTGGTAAATGGGAAGGCAATGGAAATAAATGAATTACCATAGGTGTATCTATCTAAATTAGTCTCAATCAAAAAAGATCGAAGAAGGAACTGCTTCTCAAATAAGTCCCTATAGATATCAACAACACCCTCGTTATCATCCTCATAAACCAAATCAGTAATTGGGTAAGTTGCTAACTTTTGAGTAACCGAATTAATTAGAGGATTCGTAAGTTGGTAATAATGACACCAATCAAAAGTTTCCTTGATAGTCTTGGGAATATAATTCTTAGCTACATCGAAGAACGGGCTTGGATAAAAATTATCAGGACGACCAACCGACTTTGCCTGTGTAGTAGACCCAGAAAGTCCATATCTTTGTGAACCATAATCCATTGGTTACTCCTATGGAATCAACTTCTTTAACTGTGTGAGCAGTAATCTAGAGGTAGATTCTAAGAAGTCTTTAATCGAAGTTGCCTTCATGATTTGAATGTCATCCTCATTTTTTCCGTTAAACGCAGGTCTTCTACGCATCGATACCGCTTTTTTTATCTTCGCTTGCCGCTCAACACCAACAAATTTGGTTAGGTACTTATTACTCGGTTCCAACGGCCCCGGACCATAAGCCACCCCGCTATCCAGCATAACAGCCGCAACGTACTTATACACCTCGTCAGATAATTTTAGGTCCTCTTTTACTTGCGCCAAAATATCAAGAGCAAGAGCGGCACGATGAAGAGTAGGTCTCTGAATAAGGTCAAACTTGGGAGTTAGCCCAACAAGACCCATGGCCACTTTCTCAAAAACTTCCCACCGTTCATAGGGGTCATCCGAAACATGACAGGTTCTAATTGCCTGAATTTTGTTTCTGTTTATCTCTGAGATTGTGGTGTTCCAGGTGCGACCTATCTCTACCCAACAGGTTTCAGGCTCCCATCCAAGATAGTCTGACCCAAACTCCTTCAAGAGCAACAGGTTTAGAATAAGCGGATGGGTTTCACGATTAGTGAACGCCTGTTTTGGGACTACTGGCCCCCCACTTTCCGATGAATTTTCAACGGGTGTGATCATCTATCATCCGCGCAATCGCTTGCTTATGTGTTGATGGTAAACTACCAAGTACAGCTACAGGATCTGACGTAAACTCACTAGTAAAGTCTTCACCAAAAGAGCTAGTTAGGTTCTCTGACCCACCATTTTCAACCCAAGAAACAATATCATTAGAGGCATACTCTCGACCACCAATCTCAAGTGATTGTGGCGCAGAGGCATTCTTCTCTACAGAAGTACCAAAAACTGTTTGGTATGGGTCTGGTATTACCTTGTTATACAGATGGGTGATATTATTTCTAATATCGAAATCTGCTAGGTCCTCAGCCAGTTGGTCTGGGTCAGCAGAAGCAGACTTAACCATCAATGCTTCTAGCTCAGCGATACCATCACCTTCCAATACAGCGAGTTTACGAGTATCCAGGCCCATAGCAAAATCGCTACCAAGCTCAGCACGGGCGTAGTCTGCCATATCCTCTGTGAATAACCCATTGAATGCACCAGCCTCTTTTACCTGAAGCATCAAACGACGCTTGCCTCGTGGACTACAAGATTCAAAAGCATCAGAAACAACTTCCCACTGATCGTCGTCTTTGGTGACACCAAAAAGGCTCTCAAGGCTGCGGTCTTCAGCCTCCCCGCTATAACCAAGCTCCATAGCAGCGGTCTTGGTAATATCTTCTGGAGGAGTGAAACCAAATGAAGTCAAAGCCGCACTCAATTTCTGTGCTGCCTCTTTCTGTAAATTCTCTGGCAGGTCCCCACCATGCTCTGAGAAATATAGTGCAGATGCAATGGTGTTTCCTGCATCGATAATAGGTAATTTATATGCCTTCCCCTGGGGCGTATCGACTACTAGGGCGTAATCATCGGCGTGCGTATTAATACTTGCTGATAAATCCGCAGCAACTTTGACTATATGAGGGATACCTCGCTCGGCAAACTCTTTTCGGAGGAGCAACCCCCCATCGTCGTAATGATCTAAAACTGTTGGTAATTTCTTCATCTTCTCTCCCACAAGGGCTCGACTGTTTTTGGTATAAGCAAATTGGAAAGCCCCAAATTTTTATAACTCAAAAACCCAGAGGTTAACATGGACAATCATAAAAGATGTACGCTCCAAGTGGAAGTACCACGGAAGCAACCCGAACTCAAAGATCTCTTATTTGACGCCTGCATACAAGGTATTAGAGAAGCAGCCCGCGCTCTGGCAAACAGCTTGTCGTCTAATGATGATAGCAGCCGTAGCATTGGATTGACAATCGATGTACCAAAAATCAAGATACCCACCTCAGCCCCAGATTACGATGTCGATAGCGTAACTGATGAAGTATCACAAGAGACAATGGAGGATGATGAATGAACCGGCCTACACGATTTGGCCAAGCCCTAAAAGAACTGCAAAACGAATCTGGGTACCAGTCCAGAAGAAGTTTTGCAGCGGCCTGCGGCCTATCGCCAGAAACCATAAGAAACTATGAATCTGGGAAAGCTCTCCCTTCCAACCAGTCTTTAATGCAGATGTTGAAAGTTTTTGAGCTTAGCCCCGATCTTGGGGTAGGCAAGGAACTTGTTACCACGCTGCATGAAGCAAGACAGAATAAGAAATCCTCGGAAAAGCGGTCTTATGGCGCTGCTGCTAATAAAGAACTCAGTAAGTACTTAGATGACTCCAATGTTGCCGAAGAAAAAGTGGAACAACTGATTGCCCTATTTATGGAGTATATCACTCCTGATAGAAAGAGTGATAGTTTTGTACATTTCTTAAAGCAACGAATAACAAAAATATTGGAGTAGTTATAATGATTTACCTTCCTGAACTAGATGGGGGAGCCGGTATTATAGGCGAGGCATTCTCCTCAACCAGTATGTGGGTTCCCAACGAAATAATTACAAACCGTGAGGCATTTATACGCGCCTCCACGGTTAGAACTGAAAACTCACATACCGGAGAGGTTAAAGTAATCTCACTGGTTCATAGACAAAAGAATCACCTCGTGGTTGCTCGTCACCTCTTTACCCACGAAAATTGGGTAAAGAAAATAGGTAGTTGGACCGCCCCAGAAACGGAGCCGTGGGAAGACATATCCTTTGGTGATAAAGTAATACCGAGAGATAAGGCTCAAAAAGAAGCCTGGGAAGTATTTTCCAAGGCAGAGCATGGGGTTCTTAATCTTGCGTGTGGGAAGGGAAAAACAGTTCTGGCCCTAAAGAAGATAGCGCAACGTCGAGCACCGGCAATCGTTATTGTTAATAATAAAGGTCTAATGGACCAATGGAAAGAACGAGCTTGTCAATTTCTTGACATTAACGAACAAGATATTGGCATTATCCAAGGACCTAAGGCTGAATGGGATAAACCACTCGTAATAGCGATGATACATTCCTTGTCAAACCATGCTGAGCGCGGGCTCGCCTTAGAGCACCGATTACGCTTTGGGACGGTTATCTTCGATGAAGTTCATCACCTAAGTGCAACTAAATTTAGTCAAACAGCCGATTTATTTTTCGGTAATAGATACGGCCTTACCGCAACTCCAACACGAGAGGACGGGCTAGAAGGGGTCTACTACGCTCATATCGGCGGCATTTTTTATACGGATTTGGTGGGAGACCTGTCATCACAAATCTTCTTTGTGAAGGTACCCACCAGAAGTCCAAAAGATGAGTCGGTAATACGCGACAGAACAGGGGAGTTTTCTGCCCCCAAAATGTACACCTACATGTCAAAAGACGTAGGTAGAAATAGTAGAATTTTGAAATGTGTTGCTGATGCACTGGGAAAAAATCGAAAGATTCTGGTACTTGTTCACAGTAAAGCGCATCCAAAAATTCTCCAAGATAAATTCCTCGACAACACCTGTATGGAAGGATATACGAGCGGCGTCGTAACCGGAGCCACATCCGGGGAAGACCGTACCCGTATAATCAGAGAATCAGACGTAACTTTTGCTACGTTCCAGATTGCTAAGGAGGGCCTGGATGTTGCTGAGTTGGATACCCTCATATTTGCCACCCCATTTAAGTCTTGGGGATCTTTCCAACAAGGGAAGGGCAGAGTGGAGCGCCAATTCGACAACAAGAAAAGCCCGCTTGTTTTGGTTATTGACGATATTTATCTCGGAGCCGCTACCAGCATGTGCCGTTCTCTCAAGCGAGGAATTACACAACATGGATTACAATTCAAAACCGTCGAAGGATGAATTAAAAGCATATCAACATACATTTACTACTTGTACTGACTGTCGGCTACACAAAAACAGAAAGATACCAGTCTTGGGTAAGGGGAGCGCAGATGCTTCAGTTATTATTCTCCTAGACCGGGTCAGTGTGCGTGCCGCATGCAGTGGAAATATTATGGATGGTGGGGAGGGTAAAACCCTCCAGCAAGTCTTAAGATTTGTATCCGAAGACTATCCTGAAATTAAATCAAAATTCCTCTGGGTAACTCCCGTTGTTATTTGTCCAACGCAAAGAATTGGAAAGACTAACGAGATGATCCCAGTCCCAACTCCAAAAGAACAAGCTGCATGCTTTTCTAGGCTGTCTGGGGAACTACATCATATTCAACCGGAGATTATTATTGCCTGCGGTTCAGCCGCGTTCAAAGCAGTTACGCCAACAGGTAGCGGCTCTTACGAGGAAGGCCTAGGAAGAGTCGTCGAGGCGTATATTAGTGGTAATATTGGTACGTACCCAATCCCCATGATGGTGACCTACTCAATGAACCAGCTTTACCGTAACCCGACGCAAAATGTCGGAGGGATATGGCATAAGTGTATTGGCCACTTCAAACAGGCTGTAAATATCTCAAAAACCTTATCAACCAATAGGAGGCCCCCTTATGGGCTATAGCTCAAAACAAACAAGTGCGAGAGAAGCTGTAAGTAAATTTGAAATTTCGCGGAAGGCAATCCACACCTTCTTAGAAGAAAACCCCCAATTTTTAGATGTCTTCATTCCACTTATGGATGAGTACAACACTTTATTAGTGGAAGCAAAAAACCAGATTCGTGAATTACCAGGATCCGATAGAATCTCTATCGGCCCATTTTCGAGATCAGCAAGACCAAAATCTGTTGGGTATGATGCCACAAAAATCAACCCAGAGGTTTTGACGATACCTGGAATCGTGCAGAAGATTGATGGGAAAGAAATTGAGCGGTTACTTGTAACCGGTCAAATTTCACACGCAGACATACAGGATGGTCAACGTGAAGAGTATGGATCTCCACGAGTCAATGGTCCTAAAGAAATTGTACTAAAGGTAGTTTAGCATGGCGGGTTATAGAGAACGCAAAGATGATACTACTGGCACCCCCTCGCTTGGCGAGGGGTTTGCCACCCTCCGTAGAACAGTCATTAAAAGTTGTGGCGTTAAAGACAACATTGCAAGTGAGAGTGAGCGAATGGAAGAACAAATACCAGTAAGAACATTGATTACAGGGAATCCCGAATTGGCGGTTGCCTCTGTGACTGCAAGTGTGTCCACAAAGCTTTCCGATAAAGTTGTTTATCATCCTTATGGAGATTGGGACAAAATCCCCTTCAGTGTCGAAATCTTTACGAGTGTCACATTGAGATGCGATCAAAAGGACGAG
>CEPX01027408.1_pt1 | contig 19238 bp, 26 predicted proteins | sample 361361 | NCBI WGS metagenome assembly CEPX01 (sample SAMEA2619974, study PRJEB7988) | marine metagenome | biome: marine biome (ENVO:00000447); feature: mesopelagic zone (ENVO:00000213) & marine oxygen minimum zone (ENVO:01000065); material: "saline water (ENVO:00002010), including plankton...
ACTCGTCTCAATATATAGGCTTTCACTTTCCATCACATTCTTAATGTCATCAACAGGAACGTAATGCATAAGCTCGGAGCATATAAAATTATGCTCTCTTGTTACAGCATCTAGATAAGAGCACTCAGGAATTATAGAGGGAATCCCTAGCATCATTGACTCATAGATACTATGCCGTGGCCCTACGCCATGCGGCTGAAATTGAACCTTGGACTGTAGATAAACATCTAAGCATTCATTATGCGTCTTATTCTCTATGTGCGTGACTGGAATATGCTCTCTTATCTTTTTAAGAAACCACGGCCTCTGGGGATAGTCAGGTATCTCTGTCTGTTTTCGTGATTCATCAAGCTCTCCTCTCTCTATTGCGCTTATCGAGCAAGGATCAACGTCAGGAACTTTAAACTTTGGAGCACCCTTTAAAAAATCTATCTGTGACCTATAGACAGGATACCTGTATCTCTCGTCTGTGTAATCAGCGACACATCTAGGTGTTGGTCTATCTGTTCTAATTCTTCCCAAAAATACTGCATCTAATGTCTTATTTTTAAACGTATGTGACTTTCTAATCTCATGTCTTATCGAATAAAAGTTTTCATAAAATGTCATATATGACCACTTTGGACACGTGATAACGACTCCGTTGTTTTCCTGCGCTAGATTAGCTATGTTTCTACATTTCAATGGAGAAAAATTTGGCTTCACATAGACAAAAGGTTTACTATTTCCCACCAACTCTAGAATCTGATAAAGAACAACTACACTTTCAACAGGAGCTACATCCATCACACCGTCTCTATATTCCCAGTAGATATTGAAATCTTTTCCCATCATTAGAAGAATAGGAGGCGGGTTGTGTACTGGAATCTCTCCGGTTTTAAATGACTTACAATATCTACTGAAGTGATTTCCCTGTAGCAGAAAGTTAAATCGAGAGCTTCCACATAAGACATCAAAGTAATTAAAAAGTTTAGACACTATATTCATCTCTCTGTGATGAATAAGTGTATCTCATGAATTCATGTTGTTTAAACTATCTCATCCCAGCACCAATGATGTCACACGCGATTGACCAAAGCTGATAATTAATTGGTGAATCGTGTGTTACCAGGGACCAGGTTATGCCATCTGTGCTGGTGAGAACACATCCAGATTGTCCCACGGCAACAATCGTTGTGTCGTCTGTCGCCACGCCTCGCAAGTGAAGGTTCGTTGGGTTTGGTGATATGGCTGTCCACGTTTCGCCATCGGTACTATATGCTACTTTTCCGCTAGCTCCTACAGTGACCCACTTGTTTACTGTGCCGGCACAATATACAACTCCGTTAATTGTAGATGTGCCATGACCGCCCGTTCTCGATGTGGCAGATCCCCAATCATCATCACTAGTATGCACCTCTCCGCTGGCCCCGGCGCACACCCACCTGCTTGAGCCGTCATATGCCATACACAAAATATCCTGGGAGCCGGCTAAATCTATCACATTGCTCCAATTGTTAGCATCAGTAGGATCAGAAGTGGCCTTCCAGATCTGATCTTGAACGGTAAAGAAAAACGTCGTACCATCTTTATAGCACGCCGTTCTCCCGGTATCATTAGTCTGCTGTGCGCTGAGTTGAACTGTGGACCAATTTGTCCCACCATCTGATGATGCAAACAAAACATCTTCATCTGAGGGAGCGGGACTAACAGCGGCATCGTCTCCTGCACCAATCCAGTAATCATTTCCCCATGCTACGTTTGGGCCACCGTCCACAGAGACGTGGTTATTTGAAAGATTTACTTCTGTCCAATTCCCGACAGTTCCTTCCAGCCCATCGTTAACATAGGCAATTTCTTCCGTATTAGAAGTTCGATGCAACACCCACCTTTTATTTCCAAGAGAATCTTGGCCGATGGTGATGCTTTTTCCGTTTCCTCCCCCCAGATCAACAAGCTCAGCCCAGCCGCTTCCAGCGTTTGCTACTGCTGATTTGAATACCTTGCCATTTGTTGCACCTGCAATCCACTTCGTTGCTGTTGTCACACCTGATGGTTTAGACGCACCAATCACTTTTGAGATATCTGCCTTCGCCACGCCTTCAACCTTTGTGATATCTGCTGCAGCGACTCCTAGAACTTTAGAATAATCAGCCATTATAATTCAACCCAGGTCTTATCAGGATCAAAGTAGATCACATTAGCTGTGCTCGTGCAATAGCCAACTATTCTCACAAATGCTCCTGTTCCTGTGGGTGTTGTTGTATTCATAAATCCAGACCCAGAACAAACATACACAGCTTTTCCTGAGGAAAACGCTCCTGCCGGCAGATAGGTTTCAGCGTCAAAAAATCCCTTTAGAAGAATCCCATTTGTTCCTGGAGTTGCTCCCAGTGCTATGCCAAGAAGCTGATCTGCTCCTGTGGCTATCGCATCTCCATCAGTTGCAGTCCAATCCCCATCAGTATGAAGGTAGTAAAGCATACCAGTATTTAATGACGATCCCCCACCAAACATAACAACCTCCCCTCCTCCAGTATCATTCGATAGAGAGGTAGGATTATGATGAATATCTAAAGCAGTTTTCGGACCTGTTGTTCCAATCCCAACTTTATCGTTACCACCATCTATAAAAAACATATGAGTGTTGTTGTCACTCTCTACTCTAAAATCATTTGCCGCGGCTCCATCTTCATTTAAAATGACCCCGCTATCGTTTACTGTTAGGGCTTCGCCATTTGTGCTATGAATTTTTGTTTTAAAAGCTGACTCACCGTGATTTATGTGAAAAACCTCATTATCGGCGTTTAGATAAAGAGCTAGTGACTCGTTGGGAGACCTTACTATGAAATCTAGGTCTGCACGGCCTTCGTTGCAAATAAGCTTGTCTTGAGAGTCGTCTTCAGTTAACTTGATAAAATTTACGTTGCCGGCTTTGAGGACGATATCATCATCTTGAAATCTGATGAAAGTATCCGAATCGCCATTGTGATAAATGTATTCGTCTGCTCCTATGTTGCCAGCTACATCCAGTGCGTAGTCAGGAGAGCTAGTTCCAATTCCGACTCTATTGTTAGCGTCGTCCCAATAAAAAGCTGCAGCGCCGCCGAGGGCACCGCCATTGTTGTATTGGATCTGCGTGTCTGAGCCAGCAGGAGATGCAGTAACTCCTAAGTTTCCAATCGATACCTGCTTAAGTGCAGAATCTGTAGCATCCCAAATAAGAAGTCGATCATTTGTGGTGTCAGTAGAAGTTATTGTTGCTTGTCCAGAAATAGACTCTTCACTCATTTCTCCAGCTTTGATAGATCCACTAGCCATATCTGCAGAATCGATTGATTCATCTTTTATCTGCGCGCCTCTAATTTCTGTTTTTCCCATATGATCTCCAGCGATATATCAATAATTATTCACTGAAAGACAACATTCTTTCTAATCCACCACCAGACACCTATGGCTAGAAAGATAGAAATTAAAAGAAGTATAGGGTTTTTAACTCTTAAAGCATTTCGTAAGTATATGCTCGAAGATATCAATAATCTAGCAATATTAGAAGTGAGGTGTGTTGTTATTTTTTTTAACTTTGACACAATATTTTACACCTCACTTCTAAGCCTATCTCATCACACAGCACCCTCAGCTTCAGCTTCAACTTCAACTTCAGCATCTTCATGTGTGTGATCATGGGTATTTACTGAGTCACCAAATGAATCTTTTACAGAGCTAGCATACAATTCTTTAACAATCTCATGAAAGAGTGACTCAAGAGATTCTGTAGCAGATATCATAAGATCTGCGTCATCAGAATCCAAAGCCTCCCTAGCTGACGTGATAGCATCACTTAAACTGGATACATCATCTTCAGATATCTTATCTCCATTATCCTTTATAGTCTTATCACATTGATATACCAGACTATCTAGCTTGTTTCGAGACTCGATTATTCTCTTCTTCTCCCTGTCCTTTTCCTCATTCTCATGAGCATCGTCAACCATCCTATTGATCTCATCTTCAGACAAAGAGTTTCCAGATGTGATTGTAACCGACTGTTCTTTTTGTGTAGCTCTATCCTTCGCAGAGACATTCACAATTCCATTTGCATCAATATCAAATGTGACCTCAATCTGAGGTATTCCTCTGGGAGCTGGCGGAATACCATCAAGCTGGAATCTTCCTAATGTTCTATTGTCACTTGCAAAATCTCTCTCTCCCTGCATGACGTGGATATCTACAGTGGGCTGATTATCCACAGCTGTGCTAAATATCTCACTTTTCTGGCAAGGTATGGTTGTATTTCTATCAATTAACTTTGTCATCACGCCGCCTAAAGTCTCGATACCCAGTGAAAGAGGTGTTACGTCTAGCAGCAGTATATCATTTACTTCGCCGGAAAAGACACCACCCTGTACTGCAGCTCCCAGTGCAACAACTTCATCAGGGTTAACAGAGTTATTTGAATTTTTTCCAAAGAACTTCTCAACAGTATTTCTAACAAGAGGAATTCTTGTTGATCCACCGACCATTATAATCTCATCAATATCTTTCTTGGAAAGCTTTGCATCCTTCAGAGCAGCCCTTACTGGTACTAGCGTCTTCTTGACAAACTTGTCTATCATCTGTTCAAACTTAGATCGAGATAGTTGTGCTATAAGGTGCCTGGGTCCTGCCGCATCAGCAGTCAAGAAGGGAAGATTAATCTCTGTTGACGGGGCACTCGATAGCTCAATCTTTGCCTTCTCAGCTGCGTCACGCAATCTCTGAATTACCATGCTGTCTTCACTAGCATCTATGCCTGTGTCTGACTTAAATGTATCGACTAGCCAGTTTATGATAACCTGATCGACGTCATCACCTCCAAGATGTGTATTTCCATTAGTGCTTAGAACTTCAACAACAGAATCAGAAATCTCTAAAATTGAGATATCAAACGTTCCGCCACCGAGATCGAATACAGCGATCTTCTGCTCATCCTTCTTATCCATGCCATATGCAAGAGCAGCTGCTGTTGGCTCATTGATAATCCTCTTAACATCAAGCCCTGCTATTTTTCCTGCATCCTTCGTAGCTTGTCTCTGTGAATCATTAAAATAAGCAGGAACAGTAATGACAGCCTCAGTTACCTTATGTCCCAAATATGACTCAGCGTTGCTCTTTAGCTTTGATAAAACCTGTGCAGAAATCTCTGGAGGCGTCATGTCTTTTTCAGCAACCTTAACTATGCAGCCACCTTCTTTACTGCTAGCTACAGCGTATGGAACCTTTTTAATCTCCTTCTTAGCTTCATTGAAGCGTAATCCCATAAACCTCTTTATTGAATAGATGGTTGAATAAGGGTTAACCACAGCTTGTCTACGCGCTGAAACACCCACGAGTCTATTTCCGTCTTTATCAAACGCTACAACAGACGGTGTTGTCCTGTTTCCTTCTTCGTTGGTGATAATCTTTGGGTCACTTCCTTCCATGACAGCAACACAAGAATTTGTTGTGCCAAGATCAATTCCTATTACTTTACTCATATACACTCCTATTATTTTTAGTGCAAATAAAAATCCAATTAAGATAATATTGGTTGTATATAAAAGATAAACACCATCTTAACAGTGTACACCCTCTTTTTATTTTTATTTTTCTTCTGCTGTTATTGTCTTTTTTAAATATTCAACAGATTTTTTTGCTTGATCCCAGCATGGCGGACAATAAAGATTGACTTTATTTTCACTTTCTCTAACTATCACCATCCACTCAGTTAGATGATTAATATCAGTTTTATTAAAGGAGGTGTCACAAGCCCTGCATTTATCTCCAAGCCTTGAGAAAAGTTTCATCTTCTCTTCTATATCTTTATTCCCTGCCTTTTTAGCCAGGGATTGTATCTCTCTTCTCTGCTTTCTATTCACTATTTAGCCTTAATGATTATAAATTATAATCACAAGAGTCATAAGTTTATACGCTAATTTCCTTCTCTTTCACATATCATGAGCATATAGTAGCATGCAACTACAGACATGAGCCCAAATAATGTGCCAGGGGTATTTCTAGCGAATGTGCATATCATCGTTGAAGTCATGTTAACACCTACAAGAATTGTCCAAAATGTCTTTCTTTTGAGTCCAAACATTTATCTGCCACCTGTATCAGCAGTATCTGATTCACAGTCCGATAATATTGCATAATTTATCTCTATAGCGCTTCCATCACTTGGTGCTGTTGTAAAGTTTGCTGTATTAGTAGACGAATCATAAGACCAGTCTGTTGAAACATATCCGTCAACTGTAACTGAAATTGTGTCCTCTATAGGAGTTTCTGTCAGCACGAATGACACCATCGCCATTGAGTCTCTAGCCAGTGTGTCCATCGTAGTGCTCCAGTCATCAGCGCAGATTGACATAAAAGTACCGCCAAGATCATTAACTACGTCGTAGTAGCCATCGCCGAATGCTGCGCCCCCGTTTGCTGTACACCCGGATGGATAATCACCAGCCACAGCATGTGCTGCAACAAAGTCTGAAGAGCTTTTTAATGAAAGAAGATGCGCTGAGTAATCTGATGGATCCAAGGATGGATCTCCGCCACTACCATATGTTGAGCTTGAAATATCTGGTTCATCAGAAACATAGACAACTACAAACTTGGCTGGTTCTCTAAAAAATCCTGTTGAAGATCCGGGTGCAGCGTCGCCTCCACTTGAAGTGGACTCATATGAAAACCATAACCCTTTTTCATATGTGCCACCGCTGCATCCAATTGAATCGACTTGATCTTCAAATTCTGTTGTGGGATCTGTAGATGCTGGTGTGATAATATCACCAACAAATGTTGCGTCGTCAGTTGTAATTAAAGCTATCTGGTAGTCAACTCCAGCGCTGACAAATACTGCCATGAAATCGTCAAAATTATTTTTTAGATTAGTTTGGTTTGAGTTCATTGATCCTGAGTTATCAATAACGAAGAGGATATCAACCATCGCGTCGCCATCTTGTTCAAAGCTATCTACCACCCATGATTCATAATCTCCTATTCCTTCATGCTCAGATGTCTTAAGAGGTGACATGGGATCGTTAGACGTGATTTCAAGCCACGCTCCGTCATCAAGATCATCTAGGGGTGTGTATTCAATTCTCAAGTGAACCCAGTCAGAAGTTGAAAGTGTCCATGGAAGCGGTCCTTCTGAGGACACAAAATCTTCAATAGAAAAATCAACTGGAAGGCTAGCAAAGTATTCAAGATCAGTAATTTCTAAATTAACATTTCCAGCATTCTCAATAAGAATACCCAGTGTGTCATCACATCCTACATACACATCTCCAAAGTCGTAAGATTCAGGAGTAACTCTAATAACTGGAGCGTCACCGGCACCTCCAATGGGTATCTGGACCTCCGGCTCATCAGAATCATTAGACCAGATACTCACGACATCATTATTAGACTCGTATGTTCCAGGATCATATGTGACAATTAACTCAGTTGAGTCATCAGGTTCTAAAGATCCCACCTGCAATGATGTCATAGTAAAATTTTCGTTACCATCATCCAAATAAGCTGCGTCTAAAGAAAGAGTATCTGATCCTTCGTTTGATATTCTAATGATAAGATTACCAGTCTCACCATCAGCATTGAGATTTCCAAAATCATGCTCCTCAGGAGTGACTTCTATTTCAGGTTCTGATATTCCCGACTCTGTTTCATCTATATGTTTTGTGAGATTATAGTCACTGCATCCTGTTATCGTAGCCATCATAGTTATCAAAATAAACAATAATCTCATAATATCACCTCACTCTATTAATACTTTGTATCCAACCTCAATCAAAGCGCCATAGTTCGGAGTGTCATCTAGATGAATCACATTCGATTCTTCGTCATAGGACCATCCGTATATTGATTCATTGTCAATATATACTATAATTGATTCCTGTATGGGAGTTTGACTCAGGTGAATTGAGCTTATCATCTGAGTTAAGAAAGAGCTTTCTGCGAGCCAAACTTCCCAATCTTCATCACAAATATCAATTGCATCTTTGTTATAAAGATTCGCTAATTCTACGTACTTGTATCCCGTTCCCTGGCCCCACTCGCTACTGCATTCTCCGCCCGGTGTTGTAGTAATTACAGTTACATCGTGGCTGATATCAGGGAAAAATTCGTGCAACCATTCATAAAAAATTTGAGAAGATAGAGAGCTTTGTTCTTCTTCATCAGATATTAAAAATAATAAAAAATCAGCATCAGGTCTTCTAAAATAGATGCCATCCTCACTCATCAAGAATATATAAGTTGCTTCAAATCCGGCCTCTCCTGATGTTGAAGAAAGTAAACTTGGTGCTAGTATAAGATCAATTGACGAGGAAGAGCTATCGTAAGGGCCAACATAACTTAATGAATCTGAATCCATTGTAATGAATCCAAACTGATATTGTGATGTTAAAGATTCTACATCAGTTCTAAATATCTCTATTCCTGTTCCTACAATTTCATCATTGTCTCTCATTGAACCAGATGTGTCTAGCACAACAAGAACATCAAGATCTTCTATCTGTTCAGATTGAAACACTGAATCAATTACAACAGCTGTCTCCTGATGGCTCGTTACTGTTATATCACTTTGGCAGCTTATAAAAATAAAAAGGGCAGATACTAAAAAATATCTGCCCTTGTCTATAATGCTGGTATGAGAATAAAGTTCTCTACGCTCTTTATCTTTCCTATGTGTGAGAAAAGATTTGATCCAGCTGATCATAAATGTAAACCCCTATATTTTAAATATAGGAGTTAAACTTTTTATTCTATATTAATCAAATTTTACATAGTCACTTAATAGCTCATCAAGACTCTTGATAACACTTGACAGTGTATAAGCTGTGTCTTGCTGTTTAGTCATTGATAGAGAATCATTCTTACCTTCCAGCGAGTTAAATGCTTCTATAACGAACTTTCGAAGCATTATCATTTTTTGAACTTCATTCTTTTCCATGGTGTATTCCTTTTCCTTTGATGTGAGACTCCCACACTCTTTCAAAAATGTAGTGTACTATGGTTAAAATAACTGTTAATAATAAAACTAAAGTAATAGACTTGTTAACGTTTCCTGTATATAGAATTGTGATAAAGTTCCGATTACAACAGATATAATTCTCCACGCTACTACCTTCCATATAGTTTGACTCATAATTCTATTCTTGATACCCCGATAGCTCTCTAGCAGACGGGTCATCAACATTCGTCCACTGTGGCATCCAAAAGTGAGGAATAATATGATCATGACCATTAAAAAACTTTTTAAAAATCTTTCTATAATAATAGCTCTCTTTGAGAATCGGCGTGCAGTGAGTGATCTTAGACTTATCTCTATGAAATTCTTCATCACTCACTTTAGAATCTATGAAATTATACAGAGTCTTATGCCATGAATTTTGAATGCTACTTACTCCGTCTGAAAATGCACACTTGCGGCGATTAATAACTTGCGGTGGGAGTAATCCAGACTCGAAAAAAGCTTTTCTCAATAGATACTTTTCTGGCTTGCCATTATTTCCAAACATCTTCATTCTAATAGGAATAGACATATAATACTTTACAAACTTCTTATCAAGAAATGGTGTTCTAGCTTCCAAGCCATTAGAGCTCACACATCTATCTGATCTCAGTACATCAAACATATAGATTTCATTTAGTAGTTTGACATTCTCATTGTAAAAATCTATCTGGGAAGGTGCGTTTTGATTATACACATATCCCATACACACCTCATCTGCACCATCACCGTTAAAAACAACTTTAACATCTGTGTTCTCTCTAATATATTTTGAAACCAGATAATTACCCACTGAAGCACGCACAGTAGTTGTATCATATGATTCAATATTGTAGATAACAGTCTCTATTGCATCCAAAAAATCTTGTTGTGATAGCTGAATCGAGTGATGATCAGATCCGATATGAGATGCTACTACACTTGCGTAATCTAAATCTGGGCTCCCTTTCATCCCAACTGAAAATGTTTTTAATTTTTTCTTATCACTTGACATCGAAGACACTAAAGCTGAAATCAGACTTGAGTCGAGGCCGCCAGATAATAGACATCCAACCTCTCTATCAGACATCATTCTCTTTCTCACAGACTCTGTTAAGATGCTTTTTATATTCTTACACGCATCCTCTTCACTCATATCTTCAAGTTTTGTGTCAAAGTGTCTTGTGAATGATGTAAATGCGCAAGGGACATCTGACGCCCACCATGACCCAGGAGGGAATGGAATTATATTCTTATCACAGATATCAATAAGCGCTTTTATTTCACTTGCAATGGCAACTCCCCCATCCTCATCCCATCCAATAAATGATGGCCTGACACCAAATGTGTCTCTGCCTGCAAATAACATATCATTTTTTGCATCATACAATGTGAATGCAAAGACGCCGTCTAGCATCTTGATTGTCTTTTCTATTCCGTATCTTTTGTAAAGATGCAAGATAATTTCACAATCAGAATTAGATCTCATTTGAAACCTATGAGACTGTATCAGAGATTTGTAATTATAGATTTCCCCATTACACACCAAAGATAAGCTATGATCTTCAGGATGAAACAAAGGCTGATCTCCAAGAGATGACGTATCCATTATAGCAAGTCTATGGAATATCATTACTACGTTTGACGATATCATTTCACGTGATGAGGAATCTGGCCCTCGATACATTATTTTTTTAGCCGCTGCATCTAGACTAGATAGATTACAATTCGGGCCAAGGTAAGTCAAGAATCCACACATGGTCTATTTCTTACCTTTTTTCTTTGACGACCTATTCCACATTCCATCCTGACTCCATACCCTTGAGTCAACTAAAGATGAACTACTCTGAACCTTTCCGCCTCCGCAATTCCATAACAAAGAAATTCCTAAGTCCTTACACACCTCCATCTCAGGTGTATTAGAAGTAACACGGTCCCCTCCATTTGCAAAGATATCAAGATCTGCATCGAATTTTAGGCTCCTTAGCGTTTCACATACAGTGTTATCACTATCATCAGCGCTGACAACATTCATAACACCCCTGATACACCTGAGAATCTCTGCTCTCTCTTCCCAATTCATAAACACATAGCCCTTCTTTCTCATGAGCCAATCGTCAGTGTTCAAAATAACTATGACATCTCCATGTGTTGAAGCATCTAATATCATCCTAACATGCCCTACGTGAACTGGGTCGAATCCACCGCTAACTGCTATCGTCTTTCTCTTCACAGATGACCTCCAGATCTTCATTGTAAAACGTCTCAGTGATGCCTGACTCTAAAAATACAGAGTAGCATACAGGCTTTGGATCTTGTATCCCTGTTACATCATAAAAATCTACTTGTTCAATCACTAATCCAAATAATTCATCTGTGGGGTCAATTGCGATGGACAGCTTAGCTGTCTCTGATAATCTAACAAGAGAACCTCGTGATATATTTTGTTGAATATCCATAGATCAAATATAATAAGATCACAAGTTTCGTTAATATCTAGCCAATACCTCTAAATCCCTCAGAACCAGTTAATACCGGGAATGATCCCGCTGTGATTCCTGTGAGACCCGCCATAATAGATACGAATTGAATCCCAGTGCTCTCAGCACGAATCCATATCTCTTTACATCTGAGCTCTAATCTTGGAGTCTGACCCATGTAAAAAGAAGCATCATCCACGCCTGTGCCCTCTGTAAGATTTAAAAGAAAGTAATCAGCATTCTCTGCGCCATCTACACCATTTTCTGAAAACCCTATTCGAATCTGTCCAAAGGCATTATCTTTAGCTGATATCATTATCCATCTTGTGACATATGGAAATTTGACATTGACTGCTGTACTATCTATAGCCGGGTAGGTTCCAGAACCTTGATATGTTCTCACCCATGGCGTGCCTGATGCCTGGTATGCTGGTGTGAAATTAACACCTGGATTAATCTGTTGTTTGAGTCCCACTTATATCTCCTGTACGACAATAACTATTAAATAAAATAGATTAAGTCTATTCTAATTCTTATGATTTAAGCTGTTAATTTATATCACCTGTGTCAGATTTTAAAAAAAGCTGTGTCTTTGTGACACCTTCATCTTCATATGTTCCTATAACAAAATCTGAATTGTTTTTGATCTCTAGCTGTGCGCTTGATATCATCTCACAAAAATCCCAAAACTCAGGCACCTCAAATGAGATGGTAATCTTTTCATTTATTCCAACTATCACCGTGTTAGTTTCGGTGTCAAGCCAGATGCCTTCTGCTATCTCTGTGGGTTCGTTCATCTGAATTCTCAACTGTCTCTATATTAGGTTTAAACCAACTTACAATCTTACCGTCTAAAAGCACCTTGTAATATTGTGAATCATTAATCTCTACATTTTCCTCAACTATCACACCTATCTCATCACTTCTAATATTTTTGACAAGACTGCCTTTCTTAATATCAATTTTCATACTCACCGCTCTTATTTATAAGCAGAGATATATTATTGAATGACTCTTCCAGCAATTCAATCAAAGCCTTTCTTTCGGTTTCATTTGTAGAATCATAAAGATCTTCACTGACTCTATTTAAAGCATCTTCTTTATTCACTAAGTCTTTAGTTATGCACCTGCTCAATGTACGACTAAAAATCTTTGCCACGTCTTCTGCTCTCTCTTCATCCCAGTCGCATGCTTCAAGTATAGCTGTCTCGTATGAGAGACCAAAGAATAAAGACATAATGTTGTCAAACATCAATACCTCTAAGAATATCTATTACGCCTGACTGAAATCTTGGATCAGAAGATATTCTTTTAAGATTCTCATCACTTGGAGAAACACCCGCTACAGAGCATGAGTCACGAGCGACTTTTCTCATTGCTGCGAGAAAAACATTTCTAGCTGTTGAATGATTCATCTTATCACCAAGATCTGTCATCTTCTCAGCTATCTCTCTATAACCAAGACCTCCATCCATCGATGAAACTGTTGCATATCCGTGTTTTGATTTATGACCTTTTGGCATAGACATATTTATTGACTCCTAATCTCATCAATTTCTTTTTCACTCATTTTAAAATCGTCACTTTCATCAATTTCAAAGAGGCCAAATCTTAGACGCATCACGTGTTCCTCTCTCTTTGTCAACCTCGATAGAGACGATGCTATTATTGTTGATAGCTTTTTTCTATCAAGCATAGCGTCAGGAAGGACTATATCTTCATCTGGTATTGTTTCAAATATATTTCTTCCATTCTCATCATTTCCCACTGTACCATCGTATGGAATAATATGCTGTAATTTTATAGAGTTGAGGCTATCCTTGATCATACTTTCAGTCACGCCAAGAATCTCAGACATCTCTGCATTAGTTGGCTGTTGCCCAAATTCATCCTCATATTCCTCCATGAGCCTCTTTACCTTATGAGAAAGACTGCTTGCATGTGCTGGAATTTTGATTGTATTTTTGTGAGAGCTAATATATCGACATACTGACTGTCTAATCCACCAGCTTGCATATGTGCTAAACTTAAAGCCTCTTCTCCAGTCAAATTTCTCAACTGCTTTCATAAGACCTATATTCGATTCCTGGATCAGATCATCCATGCTACAACCGCTATAATAATATTTCTTAGCTATACTAATCGCTAATCTCAGATTAGCCTCTATCATGTGGGCCCTTGCAGACTGATCTCCCATTTCTATCTTTTTTGAGAGATAAACTTCCTCCTCTCTTGTTAAGAGCTTCCGCCTTCCAACGTTTTTAAAATAGGGGTCAAGTGAATTTTTCAAAATTTAGTCTCCATATCTAAATCTAAATAAATTATATCATACGTGATGCATAAATGCATGAATTATGACAATAGACAAATATTTTACACATTAAATCTAATCACAGATTGATATAAGAAAAGGCAATTATGCTTAAAATCTGTTTTTACTTCTTTGAAAATTTTCCAAATATTCTATGTGAGCTCGCCTTCTAGCAGATCTTGCATCAAGCTCTCTCTTTACATAACAATATTCAATTTGAAAACTTTCTAAATCTTTAATTATATCGTAGTCACGAGTCTTCTTCAGCATTACATTCAACTTTTGTATTCTTGACTTTATCCATCCATACAACTTGTCAAGATCGTGATCAGTAATTAGCTTTAGCTTATCAGTATTTGTCTTATTCATCTTTGTTACTATGTCTCGTGTTGATGATCTATTAAATCATAGACATATTGTAACATACGGTTTGTCATTTTACATGCAACTATACAACTTTTGCAAAAATTCCAAATCTATCTTTGACCATAGTGTTAAGATCTTTTTTACTCAGCTTGCTTTTTACTGTCACAGCAAATCCTCTCTCGAGCTCTCTTCTATTTCCTACACTAGAGACAGCCTTGTTAAGTCGCAACCAGTTTAAGACCAGTGAGAGATCTGCGTCGTATCCTGCTATAATGGTTGCCTTCTTGCTATTTGGCTTTTTCACGCTCATATAACTATGTTCTCACCCTTGTAGAGGACTGGTCTACCACCTACTGATACAACCTTTACTATCCTTATCCCAGGCAATGATCTAATAAGCTTTCCTATTGACGTGAGATTCTTATAGACGCTAGCAGACGATGGAAGAAACTTGACGTATATGTCAAGTATGGTATTTCCCATAGATGTTCTATTAACAGGCTTCTGCTGTCCCACAACTGTAACGGTCGCTAGAGCCCTTATTCTTGTTAACGTGTCAGGCACGTGAACGTCTGGATCCATTATGAGATGACATCCAATTTTCATCTGTTCATGTTTCAATCTACTAGTATCAGCTTCTAAAAGAAGATTCACGTATTCTTTAATTAAAGACGTCTGTATCATATCAAATATAATTATTCAAAGAAAGAGAGAAATTATAAATTTCATATTTTAGATTTTAGATTTTAGATTTTAGATTTTTCTAAATCATCTGAGTCCAGAATCTTGTATTCAAATAATCTAAAATCTAAATTATAAAACTCAATAAAATTTTGGTGAGTTCTTAAAAAATTTCCCCAAGGAAGATCTCCAGAAAATTTCTTAATACCTTTTCTTAAATGATTCAGTTGACAAGAGTCAGAGATAATTTCTCTTTTTTTAAGATCAGACACGAGCTCATCTATATTTTCTAGCCTATAAACAGATGTATCGGGTCCTATAAAATCAACTTGAGGTCTCCAGTGATTATCCGCGAATCCAGTTCCGCCTGTGAGATTGCCATCTGGAGTTACAACAGTTCCTGAATCTATTATCTCATCAAAAAATTGCTGAACGTGGTGCAGTAATTGAATATTGGTGAGATCTAAACTATGTGAAACTTGATTCAAGTGAGATTCAAGTCTGCTATATGGATTTCTAATTATTGTAAATTGAAATTCGTAATTTTGATTCCATTCTTTCCATATTCTTCTATGAATATGATCACTTTTCGCTCCGCCATGATTATTTTTTATCTGGCCTCTAAGATATGATTGTATAGATGGCGTGATATCAATCCAGCCATTATCTTGAAGAAGCGCTTTTACAGACATTCCTCCCGTTTTTGGAATGTGAATAAAATGTATAACCCTGTCATTTCTTTGATACAGTCCCATTATGACTATTCATCTTTATCATAATCATCTTCAATCATAGCACATCCAACTGTGAGCATCATGCTAGCTGCTGATGATGCATTCTTTAGCGCGCTTCTAACAACCTTTAGAGGATCTATGATTCCCATCTCAAACATGTCCCCAAACGTATCTGTGAGCGCGTTATATCCGTGGGTATCCTTTTTCATATTCTTTATCTTCTCTAAGATTAGATCTGGTGCTCCTCCAGAATTTTCAACTATCTGTCGCAACGGTACGAGACATGAATTTTTAACAACCTGAAAGCCAGCATCAACACCGTCTAGCTTTTTATTAGAGATGAGAGATGACGCTGCTCTAACGAGAGACACGCCTCCTCCTGGTAATATTCCTGACTCTATCGCGGCTTGTGTCGCATTAAGAGCATCATCAACCCTATCTTTTCTCTCCTTAAGCTCCGTCTCAGTTGCTCCGCCAACCCTGAGTATAGCCACGCCGCCTGAGAGCCTGGACAGTCTCATCTTCAGATGATTTCTATCATCGTCATCAAGAGATATATCCTTCAGTTGTGACTTTAGATTATCAACTCTATCCTTTATCACAGTTTCATCTCCAGATCCATCTATGAATATAGATGAGCTTCTTCCAATCATAGCTCTTTTGCATGTTCCAAGATCACATAATTCAACGTTTTCAATAGTGTTGCCGTCTGCAATAGAGATAACGTTACAATCTAAAACAGCTGCTAAATCTTCTAGCATATTGACTCTGCTTTCTCCAAACCCCGGAGCCTTGATAGCACACACCTTCAAGACGCCTCTAGTTTTATTAACAACAATTCCCTGCATTGCCTCACCTGATACGTCATCTGCAACTATTAAAAGAGATCTCTGCTCAGATGCTATCTTTTCAAGAATAGGCATGATCTCTCTCATGTTCTCTATATTTTTATCGTAAAGAAGAACATATGGCTTTTCAAGTTCAGCTATCATCTTTTCCTGATTTGTTATGAAATACGGAGAGAGATAACCTCTATCTATCTGCATTCCCTCAACAATTGTTAGAGAGCTATTAAATCCCTTGGCCTCCTCAACTGCTACGACACCATCACTTCCTACAGCACTAACCGCCTCAAATATGAGATCTCCTATCTCTTTCTCACCGTTTGCTGATATTGTTGCCACCTGTTTTATCTCTTCATCTCTAGTTATAGGAATAGTGTGGTCTTCAAGGAACTTAATTATCTGGAGCGTTGACTGTTCTATTCCTTTTTTTATTTCAGACGCAGAATAACCTGCAGCTAGCATCTTTAATCCCTCAGAAAATATAGATTGAGATAGAATTGTCGCAGTTGTAGTTCCGTCACCTGCCGTTTCAGCTGTTCTAGATGCTGCTTCCTTTATCATCTGCACACCTAAGTTTAAGAACTGATCTTTTAAATTTACAGATCTAGCAACGGTTACACCATCTTTTGTCAGTACGGGATGACCGCCGGGCCGCTCTATTACAACATTCCTGCCGCGGGGACCCATTGTAACCCTGACTGCGTTTGCAAGAATATTAACTCCTAATAGTAGATTCTCCCGTGCCTCAAGATCAAATTTAATTATCTTGTTTGTTCTATTAATCATTTTAACCTTTTAATAATCTCTTTGATTCATCTAGAACAGACTCAGCCTCATTGATAACCCTTCTCTTTCTTGTTACTACATCCTCTGCGACAAAAAGATCTCCTGCAATTAGAGCTATCTCTTGATTTGTTATTATACCTTTCTTTCTTAAAAGATTCAACTGGGACTCATTTAAAATTTTTTCCATATATTTTCCTCACACCGGAATTTCACTAAGATTGATCTTTCCTTTCACACCGCCGCCAAGATCAACTTCTGCAACGTCTTCAGAAATCATATCATTAGTTTCTGATTTTCCGTTTTCAAATGACGCATTGAGTGTCGACTCCATATCCTTTGCCATTCTCAAGAATACCTTGATCTGTTCATGTGCATTCTTAACCATTTGACTTTCAACGTCAGTGAGAGACGTAAAAACATCTGCCTTGATCTCCTCTAGAAGCACCTCTGAATTATCCTTGTTAGGTAGTCGAAGAATATACGAGACCATCTCTTGGTCTATCGTTTTCCTTCTTATCTCCTCTATTACCAGAGCTGGAAATATCTTGACTTCCTTTTTAGATAAAAGATATAATATCTGTCCAACCTTATAGCTCATTAATCTCACCTATACACAGGAGAGTATACATCACGACAGGGTAAAAAGTTTATATAAAAAAACGGACCTCACAAGAAGGTCCGCTATAATTCATTAATTTTTAAAGGTCTACTTAAATCCGGGACCCGAGAATCCCAGACTAACACGTCCGCGAGAACTATTTCTTGGTTGTTTGTCTCCATATACCCATCGGTTATCATTTTTATAAAGATCTAGCTCTGAAAAGATTCCCTTTATTTCGTTTCTAATTGCCTTTCTTAGATTGGTTTCTTCCAGTCTAGAAGCTCTCTCACGTCTCATTCGTCGGACCTCACCGCGTAGCATTCTCTCATCTAGCTCGAGGACAACATCTTCTTCTTCTTCACCCTCTCCCCTATATTGGACATCATCCAGCTCGCTGACGTCGTCCCAGTCATCACGCTCGTCCATAGGCGCAACTTCCTCTTCCTCATACTGCATCAGAGGCTCACGTCCCTGTTCGCGTCCATTGTCAAGCTCGGCAAGTTGATTCTTGCCAAATCTATAGTCGGCATCATCATTTGCAACCTTATCGTGATAACTTCTATTGCTAGCCTCGTTAAGCGATCCACGTCCTGGACGTATTCCTGCTAGCTGGCTAAGTCTATCTGCGTTGAATTTCATGGTTTAAAAAACCTCCATTACATTATTTAAATATTAACTAACGTGGGAAATTACAGACTCTTTGAATTTATTAGCTATTCAAAATTTTTTTTAACAGAATCTGTTATCTGTTTTCCTTTTTTAACAGCATCAATCATGGGTTCTAGATTCAAAGCTGCTCTAACAATATCATAAGTATCTGGATCTAAACCATCCTTAAGAACGACCATATCTGCATACTGGTGAAGATCCCACTGCACAACAGGTACATCCTCTCCCTCAAGCCCTGGTTCAAACTCACCAGTCTCTCTACTTTCAAAGATGTATAAAAGGTTTGGCATATCCTGGGACTCTGGCACCATTATAAATGGAATCGCAGTAGATACTCCACCTTCATCCTCCTCATACATTATCTCTGGAATCCAATTGTTGGGCATTACATTCTCCTCAAAAAATCTAATAATGATATCTCATAGATCTCAATAAGTTTATCATTTAAATTTTTCTAGATGCTGATCTCACCATCTCTTCAATCTTAGGCAAGAGGTCATCAGGTGCACCAAGAGAAATCAAAGCGTCTGGAAGCTCCTCAAGAAGTTCCCTAATATAGGGCATTAGAACCTCATCTATAAGTTCTGATAGGAACTCATCCATGGTGCCGCCAAGGTCTTCATCAGTCAACATCTCCGCTATTTCTTTTATCTCTGAAATAGAGCCCTCTGTTTCTATGACATCTGACCATTCTGAGACAGTATCGATTATGTCAAGACCTCTCTTAACATTCTTGGCAAATGTAACTATGCCATCAAGATCCGCAGCCAAAGCAG
>CEPX01196498.1_pt1 | contig 19228 bp, 22 predicted proteins | sample 361361 | NCBI WGS metagenome assembly CEPX01 (sample SAMEA2619974, study PRJEB7988) | marine metagenome | biome: marine biome (ENVO:00000447); feature: mesopelagic zone (ENVO:00000213) & marine oxygen minimum zone (ENVO:01000065); material: "saline water (ENVO:00002010), including plankton...
CCTAATTAAACCCGCACGGCGCATTCGCAATCTTTAGATTGTGACGTGAGGTACTGAGAATTTCCAGTTCTCTCAACCGCACGGCGCATTCTCAATCTGTTAGGAAATTATAACCACAAACAAATATATCGTCTTCTAAGAGCCTGTACTCAAAAATCCAAGCCCCACCAAAATAATTCCAAGAATCAATTCAGCCACACCAAATAATTTAAGTAAATCCTTCTTACTCCATTTCTTAAAAGTCTTTAAAACCAAATTAGTAAAAAACAACGGAAACAGACTATCAACAACTAACAAAACTCCAATCACCACAATGATAATTCCCAGATTCATTTTTAATCAAACAAAACAAACTATAAAAACCTAACTTTCCATAATAAAATATGAACATTACAGAAACAATAAAAAAATTCTGGGCCTTTCTCAAAAAAGACACATGGCAATCTTGGTTTGTCTCCCTAATCCTAATTATAATATTCATAAAATTCATTTTCTTCCCAACACTATCATTCACAACCGGCTCTCCCCTTCCTCTAGTAGTAGTTGAATCCTGCTCAATGTATCACGAAGCATCTTTCGACAATTGGTGGTTATCTAACAAAGCATGGTATGAATCACAAGGAATAGAAAAATCAGATTTTGAATCCTGGCCATTCAAATCCGGTTTAAACAAAGGAGATATCATATTCGTCTGGGGCCGCTCTGAAGTCAAACAAGGAGATATAATCATCTTTAATGCAAACGCAAGAAACCCATTAATCCATAGAGTCACCTCTCTCGATCCTATACAAACAAAAGGAGACCATAACGCAGGACAATTAGGTGTAGAAACAAACATCCCTCAGTCTGCAGTCCTAGGAAAGTCTGTAGTAAAAATCCCCCTCATCGGTTGGCTAAAACTAATATTTTTCGAGCCATTCCGTCAAAAAGAACAGCGTGGCCTTTGTAAGTAAAATATAAATACACTTCTTTCGTTAAAAAAGGCTAAATGGAATTTTGTCCAAAGTGTGGTGCAATCATTGAAGTAGCAGAAAACAAAGCATCTTGTACTAGTTGTAGCTACAAACTAAAAAAGAAACCAAGAATAGAAGCTTCTGAAAAAGTGCAAAAACATGAAACTGTCGCTGTCATCAATGAAGAAGAAGATAATACATACCCAACAGTAGAAATAAAATGTCCTAAATGTTCCAACAAAAAGGCGTTTTTCTGGACTCAGCAAACACGCGCAGCAGACGAATCAGAAACCAAGTTCTACAAATGTGCAGACTCAAAATGCCACCATACTTGGCGTGTCTACACGTAACTAACAACTTTTAAAAACAATCTCTTTCTCAGATAATTAAGGCCCCGTAGCTCAGTCTGGTTAGAGCACTGGACTCTTAAACCTGTATCTTCGGATACAGGCTCGGTGATATCCAGGTGTCGCGGGTTCAAATCCCGTCGGGGCCATTCTGCTCACCGCAGCGAGTACTCGAGCAAGAGTGAGTCAGAATTAGTGAGTACCCGAGCAAGAGCGAATCGGAATTGATAAAAATGAAAATAAACGCAAACTTCAAACAAGAAATAGAAAAGTACAAATCATACGTGATAATCGTAGAAGGGAAAAAAGATGTCTCAGCCCTAAAAGCCCTCGGATTTGAGAAAGTTTATGCAGTCCATGAAACATCAATCCCATTAAAGGAGAGTATAGAAAATATTGCCAAACAAGTAGAAAAGAAAGACAAAGTATGTATCCTCACCGATTTCGACAAAAAAGGCAAACAACTATATCTTCTAATAAAATCAGAACTCCAATCTCTCGGAGGAGTAAGAGTAGATTCTTCACTAAGAGGAATTTTACTTAAAGCACAAATCTCACACATAGAAGGAGTATATAAATTTCTCGACAGATTAGGCAACTAATTTCTTTATATTCTCAATATCATCTGCAACTTCCTGTCCTTTCTTTGTCAACTTAATCAGTTTAATCCTACCTTTCTTTTCAAAAACAACCAAACCCAATCTCTCCAAACTCTGTAAAATCTTAACTGCATGACTATAAGTACAATCAACCTCTTTCGCTAAAATTGAACCATATCTCGCTCTAGCAATTTTCTTCAAAGCCACTAACATCAATGCCGGCTTTCTCCTGAAAAAGATATCAAAGTTGTCTTTCATTTTAATTCCTACGAACCTTCGTTCGTAATTGGATATATATTCTCCAATCTATATATTACAGCCCCACTTTAGCTTTTAAATCTTTCTCCAATTTTGTTATCCCTAAAAGTAACAAAATACCACCACAAAAATACAACAATATTCAATTAACACCAATAAAACAATCAAGAAACATAAATCCTAACTACATTCCCAGTCACACCCTCTCCACTCAACTCACCATAAATTTTCAAATACCCTTTAGCAAATAAAGTAGACTTCTCTTCAACAAACTCAACATCCAGCCCCCCCTCCTCAAAAGACTCCCTAATATATTCTTTATCCACAAGCATCTTAACAACTTCTTCTGCAGACGTCCTAATCACGGCATCTTTCTCTTCCAACTGCCCTTTCTCAACAATTATCTCTCCTTCCTCAATAATCACATTATAAATATCATCATCAACTAAAACCTCCAACTTCGGCTTATTGCTACTCAGCGGAGGCTCGTGCAGATTATATGCCTTCAAACTGTAAGCCAAATAATAAACAAAATCATCATCAAATTCCTCAACAGCTTCCTCAACAGCCTCTTTCTCTTCCAAACTCAAACCTGCAACAGGACTCACCAATTCCCCAGACGCCACCCTCTGAGCATAAACAGCATCATAGTTCTTCCCAGCTAAAGCAAAATAAAAGAACATCCCAGCAATCAAAATCAAGATAAGTACAACCCCAATAACAACCAAGATAACATTCCTTGCACTTCCTTTCCCATCCATTTAATAACATACCACATTAGATTTATAACTTTAACTCCTCTGGAGTTTAAGGGATAAAGATTCTCTCAGAATCTTTATAAACCTAATTCTATAACAATAATCATGAAGAAACCAACTAACAAAAAGTTTAGAATCCTAGCAGCGTCTGACATCCACGGAGATTCAAAGCTAACAAAATCCCTCGCAAATAAAGCAGAAAAAGAATCTGTGGATCTCGTGGTCCTTTGTGGAGACCTCACTGGTTTCGAAGAAACAACAAACCTAATTAAACCATTCAAAGACAAAAACCAGAAAGTACTACTTATCCCAGGAAACTGGGATTCATTTGCAACTACCGACTTCCTAGCAGAAATCTACGGTGTAAGAAACATTCACGGCTATTCTGTAAAATATCAAAACATCGGATTTTTCGGAGCAGGCGGAGCTGAAGGCCCAGGCCCAGGAAGAATCTCTGAAAAAGAACTTTTCAACACTCTAAAAAAAGCCCATTCAAAACTCGAAGGAATAGAAAGAAAAATAATGGTTACTCATGAACATCCCTCCGGATCCAGATCAGAAGTCTCAGGCGTTCCAGGCTCTGAATCAATAACAAAAGCAATCCAAAAGTTCAAACCAGACCTCCTCTTACACGGACACATCCATGAGGCTGCCGGCATCGAAGAAACTATTGGAAATACGAGAGTTATTAATGTTGGAAAAGAAGGCAGAATTATTGAAATCTAATCATCGATATATCCTACAGCATCTCTAACCATTCTATCTACTTGCCTTCGAGAAAGCAAACCTCTTACAGAACCATATACACTAATTGGCTTTCCATGTCTCCTCTCAATAATCGTTCTCCTCTTACTGTATGGCAATCGAAGAAAATCCTCTGCGGGCATTCCAGTACCTTCTTCAATCATCCTATTAAGAGTCTGTTCAAATGTCATCTCCATTAATAACAAAAACAATATTTAAACATTTATACAATAAACCTATATAATTTAAAAACCCTAATTCTTAACCCTTAAAATGCCACAAGAAGAATATAGGATAGGAGATGCAAAGCAAACTGTAGAGAAAAAAGTAAAGGCAAAACCTTCAATAAAAGAACTAACAACTGTTATCACTCCTGGAAAACCTTCTCCCGCATCCATGCTCGAACAAGACAAGGAAGAGAAAAAACCAAAAAAACCCAGAAAAAGAAGAAAAGCAACTTCTAACAATGTAAAAGACATAACCTCTAAGGATTACACACTAATAATAACAGAAAAACCACAAGCAGCACAAAAAATTGCCCAAGCCCTCGGTTCCCCAGAGAAATACACAGAAGACAAAGTCTCATATTTCGAAGTCTCTCACAAAGGAGAAAAAATCATCGTGGCTTCTGCAGTCGGACACCTATTCAATCTAACATATGTCAAAGGACAAAAAGGCTGGCCAATATTTGATTTAGAATGGGAACCTTCATATGAAAGAAAGGCAGCAGCTTTCACAAAAAGATATTTCAATATTCTAAAAAAACTAGCAAAAAAAGCAAAATCATTCATAGTTGCAACAGACTATGACAATGAAGGAGAAGTAATAGGATGGAACGTTCTTCGTTTCATTGCAAAACAAGAAACTGCTCGAAGAATGAAATATTCAACACTAACAAAACCAGAATTAATCAAATCCTACGAAAATCCAATGCCAGAATTAGATTGGGGGCAAGCCTACGCAGGAGAAACAAGACATATTCTAGACTGGCTCTACGGAATTAACCTCTCCCGTGCTTTAATGTCAGCATTAAAACAAACAGGCTCATTCAGAATAATGTCCATCGGCAGAGTTCAAGGCCCAGCCCTAAAAATCATCGTCGAGCGTGAAAAAGAAATATCAAGCTTCAAACCAGAACCATACTGGCAAGTTTTCGCCCATGTAAATAAAATCCCTTACAAACATCCAAAAGACATCTTCAAGAAAGAAGAATTAGAGAAATTCAAACATATAACACACGCTCAAGCAGAAACAAAAACATCCCAAGAAGAAGTTCAACCCCCTGCCCCTTTTGATTTAACCTCTTTGCAAAGAGAAGCCTATAGACTCCACAAAATTTCCCCATCCCAAACTCTAAAGACTGCACAAAAACTCTATCTTGACGGTTTAATCTCCTATCCTAGAACCTCCAGTCAAAAAATTCCAAAAGAAATCCAACCAAAAAAAATACTAAAACAACTAGAAAAGCATTTCTCACAACTAACCAAATTAGCCTCCCGTTCTAAACCAATAGAAGGAAAGAAATCAGACCCAGCCCACCCCTCCATCTACCCCACCGGAGATTTCAAAGCACTGCAAGAACAAGAAGAAAAACTTTTCAATATAATTGTAAAACGATTCATCTCCTGTTTCTCTCCCGATGCAAAAACTGAAAATAAAAGAACTGTATTAAAAGCAATTTCTCCAATTACAAATGAAGTTCTTAAAGATATAACCTTCACAAACTCTGGCTTAAAAATAATTGAAGAAGGTTGGATGAAAATCTATCCATCAACAATTGAAGAAAAACCTCTCCCCGATCTAAACGGAGAAGTCAAATTAGACAAACTAAATTTCGAAGAAAAAGAAACTCAACCTCCAAGAAGATACACCCCAACCTCACTAATAACTCTACTTGAAAAAAAGAATCTTGGAACCAAGGCAACGAGATCCTCGATTGTAGACACTCTCTTCGATCGTGGTTACCTAGATGGAAGAAGCATCAAAGCCACACCTCTCGGCATGAAACTCATAGAATCTCTTGAAAAATATTCTCCAATCATCATAGATGAAAACCTAACAAAACAATTAGAAGAAGAAATGGAGAAAATACAACTCTCCGATTCCAAATTCAAAGAAAAAGAAGAAAAAATCGTTGAAAAAGCAAAAAGACTAATCACAGACATTTCCAAAGAATTCAAAGCAAAAGAACCTCAAATTGGAAAAGAATTAGAAAAGGGACTCCTTTCCCAAAGAGAACAACAAAAAGAAGAAAGTAAAATAATGCCCTGCCCTGCTTGCAAAAAAGGAAATTTAGTAATCAAGTATTCTAAAAAAACAAGAAGATTTTTCGCAGCCTGCAATAAATACCCTGATTGCACTGAAACTCACTCACTACCTCCAAACGCATTAATCAAAACCACGGGAAAAGTAAATGAAGAAGGCCTACCAATCCTAATAGCAATAAAGAAAGGCAAACGCCCTTGGGAATTTCCCTTTGATGTCAACTGGCGTGAAAAACAAAACCAAGAAAACAATAAGAAATAATTAAGCTAAAACATCAACTTGCCTATCAGGACTTGTTTCTAAAGTACCATCAATTCTATACAAAGCCCTATTATCCATATCATCCTGCCTTACCTTTAATCTAACTGCTTCTGGCATCATTTTTTCAACAGCTTCATGCTCAGCCAAAGGAACACCAGGACCACTCCCAGCCATCACTCCAGAACTATCGACAAGAATTCCAATATAACCATCAACATGAGCCATCATCTTACTTACCTACCCTTCCTCTTGCCCTCAAACTAGGACGCACTTTCAATTTCGGTGATTTACCTCTCTTGCTCTTCAATCCTCTAGATTTCTTAGCGGCACTCGTCAATCCACGCTCAGCACGCTTACTATTCTTTTTTGAAGAAATCCAACCAAGTGTCCGATCATTCTTTATCTCTGGCTTACTTGGATCTATCAAAATAACCTCAAAATAATAATGCTTTCCATCCTGCCCAATATTATAACTATTCAATACCTCAAGATTCTTATACTTTCTAGCCGCCCTAATCTCAGCAACCCATTTATAACTCATCTTTAATGTTTTTCTAATCGTCTGTTTTCTAGACTTTCTACCTTTCACACCAGCACGAATTCTTTTTCTTCCACCTCTATTCACTCTAACTCTTACAACCATAATTCCTTTCTTTGCTTTATATCCCAAAGCTCTTGCCCTGTCTAATCTCAAAGGTTTATCCACTTTCTCAATAGCATTGCTAGCCCTCCAAGCAATCAACCTAGAATGCATCATTTCTCTGTCTGGCTTTTTCCATGCTTGCCTCAAATGTGCTGTTAATCCTTTTGTCATGATATCCCTTACAAAATTTCCCTTTTAAACTTTGTCCTCAGTTACCTTTTTAAACCAAATCCTCTCTTTTTATCCATGGCAAACAAAAAGTTTTACGTAACAACTGCAATCGACTACGTGAACGCAGAGCCACACATAGGCCACGCGTTTGAGAAAGTTATAGCCGATGCTCTCGCTCGATACCAAAAACTAAACAAAAAACAAACCTTCTTCCTAACAGGAACAGATGAAAACGCACAAAAGAACGACGAAGCCGCAAAAGCTGCAGGAATTCCAACGAAACAATTCGTAGAAGAAAACTCAAAACTCTTCGTAGAGTTATGTAAAAAACTCAACATTGGCTACGATGATTTCATCAGAACAACAGAAAGAAGGCACATAAAAAAATCACAAGAACTATTCAAAAAAGTTTATGACAAAGGAGACATCTACAAAGGAAAATACGAAGGCCATTATTGCATTGGTTGCGAAGAATTCAAAACAGAAAGAGAACTTGTAGATGGAAAATGCCCAGAACACAACACAAAACCCAAATGGCTATCAGAAGAATCCTACTTTTTCAAACTCTCAAAATACAAAAACCAGTTAATCAAATTCGTCCAAGATTATATTGTCCCAGAAAGCAGGAAAAAAGAAATCCTCTCACGTCTTAAGAATGAACCTCTCAAAGACCTCTCAGTTTCAAGACAAAAACTGGATTGGGGAATCCCAGTCCCAATTGATAAATCCCATACAATTTATGTCTGGTTTGATGCTCTAATAAACTATGTCTCCGGAGCAGATGGAAACTGGCCAGCAGATATTCATGTAGTTGGAAAAGGAATCAACTGGTTCCACTCTGTAATCTGGCCCGCAATGCTCTTGTCTGCCTCTCTGCCTCTGCCAAAAAAACTATTAGTACACGGCTACCTAAATCTCAAAGGTAAAAAAATTAGCAAAAGTTTAGGAAATACAATCGACCCAATTAAACTAGCAGAAAAATACGGAAGCGATGTAGTCAGATATTCATTACTAAGATGCTCAACCTTCGAAGATTCCGACTACTCAGAAGAAATCCTTATTCAAAGAAACAACGATGAATTAGCAGATAAACTAGGCAATCTTGTTTCCCGTGTTTCAACTCTTGCAGAATCTCACGGTTTAGAAAAAACAAAATCATCCTTAGATATAACAAAAACAAGAAAACAAGTAGAAAAATATTTTGAGAACTATGAGTTAGACAAAGCACTAAACGAAATCTTTGCATTCATTGATCGTTGCAATGAATACATCCAAGCCAAAAAGCCCTGGGAAACCAAAGACAAAAAAGTACTATTTGAACTAGCAGAAGCAATCAAAGAAGTCTCTGTATTACTTTCTCCATTCATCCCAGAAACCGCAGAAAAAATAAAAAAGCAATTCAACGCTAAGAAAATTAAAAAAGCCGAGATTCTCTTCAAAAAGATAAAATGACAGAAAAAATTACTATTGACGACTTTTCCAAGTTAGATTTAAGAGTCGGAGAAATCAAAAAAGCAGAACCCCACCCCAACGCCGACAAACTCCTTGTTCTTACCGTAGACCTAGGAGAAGACAAAGAAAGAACAATAGTAGCAGGACTAAAAGGACATTACGAACCCTCTGATTTAGAAGGCAAAAAAGCAATTTTCATTTCCAATCTAGAACCAGCAGAACTCCGTGGCGTAGAATCCAATGGAATGATCCTCGCCGCCGTCTCAGAAGACAAAGAAAAAATTACAATACTACAACCAGAAGAAGACATGCCAGCAGGAACTAAAATTTCCTAACTAAAAACTTAAATACTTCTCCCTCCTAAAAAAACAATGCAAAAACAGATTACATCTACCACAATTGGATTTAAGGTAGGCGTAGCTGTTTCATTCAAATATATCTAAAGGTCTCGAGATAACCCTGGCCTTTAGAAAAGATTTCTAATCACCTAATGGCCTTTGTTTCTCAAGACTTCTAGAAAAAAATGTAAGGAGGAAAAAATGACATCACTTCCAACAAGACCAACAATAAGACCAGAACAAACAACCGAAGAAAGATTGCAGGAATACTTTGTGTTAGAAGGCTCAATAGTACCATTCGCCTTACGAGACCCTGATTTGGAACGACCATATAGAAAACCAGATTACAACCCTCAACAAAGAACTAAAACCCAAAAACCCTAGCCCAAAACCCTCTTGGTTCTCTATAACTATGATTTCCACAAATCTTAGCTGCAATTGCCCTGTAAGCCCTAGCAGCATGGCTCCTAGGATGCGTGTGAACCAAAGCATCCTTCATACTCAAAGCAGATTGCATGTTCATATCTTCAGGAACAACTCCAAGAACAGGCAATTCCAACATATCAGAAACATTCTCAATAGGCATTTCATTCTTGCCTCCCCTAACCCTATTAACAATAACTCCTCTAACTTCCTTACCTTGCTGTTGAGCCAATTTAACAGTTTTCAAAGCATCTGTCACAGCAGGTATCTCTGGATTTGTAACAATAATTAACTCATCAGCAGCATCAATCGCTCCAACAGCCTCTCCACCCAACCCCGCAGCAGAATCATAAATCACAAAATCAGCCATTTTCCTTAATTTCTTCCCAATATCCTTAAGTTGTTTTCCACTTCCATTGCTAATTTTCTTCAATTCCTTCACAGATAAAGAACTAGGAATAATCTTAGCCCCAGATTCATGCTCATAAATTGCATCTGCAACCTTTGCTTTCCCAGAAATCACATGATTCAAACTAACAGGAACAATAGGTGCTCCTAAATGCAAACCAACATTTGGAGTTGTCAAATTTGCATCCAAAACTATAACCTCTTTTCCAAATTCATTCAGTGCAGCCCCAAGATTAATGGCAGTAGTTGTTTTACCAACACCACCCTTCCCAGATGTCACAGTTATTAACTTAGTCATTTTGTCATCAATTTAATAAAGTCTATGTTTATAAGAAAGATTATTTCAGAGCGCTTATAAACTTTTCTAACAAAGAAGAATACTCCTTAAGCTTCTCAAGATCAATATTAACCTCTTCTCCCTTGTAAGTAACCCTCAAATTTACCCCCTTCCTAAATTCACTCTCCCTCACCTTCTCCAAGCTCTCAATATCCCTAAATAGCTCATACAAATGCAAAGTTTCACTTATAACTTCATCATTAGAATAAATCTTCTCCAATTGTATCAATCTCGCCCTAGGAGCATCTGGAACCGCCTTCCATTTTTTCTGCTTCTTAGCTTTCTCAACAAGCACATCCATAGCTAATTCAATCATATTCTTCCATCTCAAGAGAAGATTTATAATAACATCACAAGTCTTTGTATATTTTAAGCTCACATACAAAAGATGATCAGCACTAATCTTCTCTTTTATTATTTTCTCCATTTAGAGAATCTACCTTCCTCAATCAAGGTAAGAATCAAAAAGGTATCCTCCTTTATATAACTTTCTTTCCTCGACGGATTTACCCAAAACTACTTTTAAAGTTTCTGTTACTTTCTTCCAATAACCTTTTCCCTAAACTCAAAAAACTCTTAACCTTCTCAGTATCAAGCTCCGAAGTTTTCAAAGAATCATCTAAAATAACAACTTTCCCTTTCTTAGAAAACTCAAAACCACTTTCTTTATGCTTTTTCCCTAAAAACATAATTTCTCTAATTAATTCACAATCTTTCTCATTCAATCCATACCTAACAGCACACTTACCAAAAAACATATCAAGGTTCTTTCTAGTGTCTTTCCCCAAATCAACTCTCTTATACAAGTACTCAAACTTCAAAATAGTAGAAATCGCTAAAACCAAAGATTTATGCAGGTTCTCCAAAGCCCTAATTAACAACTTTTCATCTTGTACAACAGGCATTGTAATGTAAACCAAATGATCCGCACTCCTCCAAAGCTCCTCTGCCTCAGTCAAAACATCAATAAATCTCCCATGTATATTCTCCATTTTCTCCTATTTTCAAAGATTCCAAAATTAATATAACTTGCCTTCCCCAAGATTTATATATATTAGAACCAAAATCTAACCATGACACAATCTCAACTCCCAGAATACATCTCCCCAGAAAACTACAAAATATTATTCGAGCCAAATTTAGATGATTTCACTTTCTCAGGAAAAGAAGAAATTCAGGTAAAAATCACAAAACCAACCAAAGAAATAGTCTTAAATGCAACAGAATTGAAGATTTCCAACCCTTCTATTAAAACAAAAGATAAAACCTTTGAACTTGATATGAAATATGACAAAAAGAGTGAAAAACTAACTCTTTCCCTCCCAGAACAAATAACAGGTTCTGCTATCCTTTCATTAGATTTCTCTGGGATCTTAAATGATCAACTAAAGGGATTCTACCGATCTAAATATCTTGATTCCAAAACAAAAAAAGAGAAATATCTGGCAACAACTCAATTCGAAGCCCCTTACGCGAGAAATGCATTCCCTTGCTTCGACCAACCAGATAAAAAAGCGACTTTTGAGATTTCTATGCTAATTCCAACAAACCTCCAAGCAATCTCAAATATGCCTCAAGCCTCTAAAACTACAAAAGAAGACAAGAGCCTAATAAAATTCGAGAAAACCCCTCTAATGTCTACTTATCTCCTTTATCTAGCTGTAGGAGAATTCGAATTCCTAGAATCTTCATTAGGCAAAGTAAAAATAAGAATTGTAACAACTCCTGGAAAAGCCAAACAAGGAGAATTTGCATTAGACATGACAAAGAAATTCCTAAAATATTTTGAAGATTACTCCGAGATTCCATATCCTCTCCCAAAATTAGACATGATTGCAATCCCAGACTTTAACGCAGGGGCTATGGAAAACTGGGGAGCAATTACATTTAGAGAAATCCTTCTTCTTCACAATAAAGAAACTTCAACTCGAGTAAAAAAACGGATTGCAGAAGTAATTGCTCACGAACTCTGGCACCAATGGTCGGGTAATTTAGTAACAATGAAATGGTGGGATGACTTATGGCTTAACGAAGCATTTGCAACTTATATGGCGTATAAAGCAGTTAATCATTACTTCCCAAAGTGGAACACTTTCGAGGATTTCGTAGCTAATGAAACAGAACGAGCTTTCTCAGATGATTCACTCAAAACAACCCACCCAATTGCAGTCCCAGTTCAAAGTCCAAACCAAATCGAAGAAATCTTCGACGCGATAAGCTACGGAAAAGGCGGTTCCATCTTAAGAATGATAGAATCCTATCTCTCCCCAGAAGTCTTTCAAGAAGGTGTCTCCTCCTATTTAAAAAAACACAAATACAAGAACGCAGTTGCGCAAGACCTCTGGAACTCTCTCTCCGAGGTTTCGGACGCTCCAATAAAAGAAATAATGAAATCCTGGATAAACCAGAAAGGATTCCCAATAATTAAAGCCAAACTCAAAGGTTCTTCTCTCCTCCTAACACAAGAAAAGTTTGCCCACCCAGACAAAACAATTTGGAAGATTCCATTAGTAATTCAAACCAACGAAAAAACAGTCAAAACAATCTTAGACACTAAATCTAAAACAATCTCCATTCCAAAAAACACGAAATGGTTCAAATTAAATCAAAACCAAGAAGGATTCTACAGAGTAAGTTATGATAAAAGCAATCTAGAGAAACTCTCCAAACTAATTTCACAAAAGAAACTATCTCCCTTTGACCGCTGGGGAATTCAAAACGATTTATTCAGCCTCTGCATCCACAATTACCTCCCACTCAGTACATATTTAGATATCCTCCAATCCTATAACGACGAGCAAAACTACTTTGTTTTAGCAGATATATTCATGAACATTTACAAAATCTATTACACATTCTCTCAAGAAGAATTTTTCCCACAAATATGGCCTCAATTTAAAGAATACACTAAAACTCCATTCCAAAAGAACTTTGAGAAACTCGGTTGGAATCCAAGAAAGAAAGAATTGCAACAAGACTCATTTCTTCGTTCTTTATCAGTTAATTATCTAGGATTCATAGAAAACCAAGAGATTGTAAAAACAGGAAAGGAAAAACTCCAAAACTTTGAGAAATCCCCAGAATCATTACATCCTGACTTAAGAGGCGCAATCTATTCAATCACAGCTCACAATGGTGACAAAAAGATCTACAATAAACTTCTTTCTCTATACAAGAAAGCAGAAAACGCAGAAGAAAAAGTAAAGATTCTCATCTCATTATATAAATTCAAATCTCCACAATTATTAGAATCATCTCTTGACTTTGCACTCTCCAAAGACGTCCGTTCCCAAGACCTAAGAACAGTATTCTCATCTGCCTCTGCAAATCCCAATATAAAACCACTCCTCTTCACCTGGATACAAAAAAACTGGTCAAATCTAGAAGATTACAAACACTCAAGCTTTATTTTCATGGGAATTCTCGAAGCTCTAATAACATCCTACTGCGAACAACAAAAAATCAAAGAGATAAAATCATTCCTCAATTCAAAGAAGATAGCATATGAAAAAACAAAAGCTAATTCCTTCGAAAGAGCACAAATAAACCAAAGATTCCTAAACAATAACAAACAAAACCTACAAAATTATTTTAAGAAAGCTTAACAATCGCCTCGGCAACTTCACCATTACAATCCTCAAGAGCCTTCTTGGCTTCTTCCTCACTCTTCCCAGTCTTTTCAACAACTAATTTAACATCTTCCCCAGAAACATCCTCTTCCTCTTCACTCACATCCCCAGAAACTTGAAATGTATCCTGCCCCTTCATACTAATCTTAGCAACACTCGGATTTTCAACAACAATCTTCCCACCATCATTCTTTTCAATCACAACCCTAGAAGCATCCACTTCTTCTTGATTAATTCCAAGCTGCTTCATCATCGCAGCCATTTTCTTCGGATCCATTCCTCCAAGTCCAGGTATCATTTTTAAACTCCAGCAGGGAAAAGAATTTTTAATGCCACTACAGAAACAATGACAATTATGATAAACGCAATCACAGCAACAGGACTAATCATAAACCTGCTCTGGTATTCTTCATCATATCTCATCAACCCGCCAAAAACTCCGGGCATCTGCATCCTTTGATCTTTCGCCATAATTACTCCAAAAAACAAGACTATAAAAAATTAACTATTTTCCTTTCTTAATCCTCTCCAAAATCTCTTCCTTCTCCTTTCTTGAAGTGTAAGTTTGTCCAAACCGAACCAAAACCCAATTAATCTCTCCCCACTTTTCCTCAGGAAACAGCTTTTTCAAATCCTCCTCAACTTTTTCCTGCTTTTCATGCTCTGTCCACCCCATTTGCTTGGAGATCCAAGACACATGAGTATCCACCCCAATCGTTCCCTCCCCTTGCTCCGCAAGAAACACATTCGCCGTCTTTCTACCAACCCCAGGCAATTCAACTAAAGAATCAAAATCCTGAGGAACCACACCCTCATACTCCCTAACAACCTTCTCAGCCAAAGCCTTAACATTCCTTGCCTTTGTTTTATAAAAATTCACTTCTCTGATTGACTCTGCAATCTCGCTCTCCTTTGCTTTACTCAATTTCTCAATACTATCAAACTTCTCAAACAAAGCAGTAGCAACAGGAATAGTCTTCTTATCAGTTGTCCTCGCCGATAACAAAGTAGCCACAAGCGTTTTCCACCTTTTGTCCCACCCATCCGCCGCCAACCTTTTCTCTTTCCCCAACCTCTTTATCTCGTTAAATTGTTTTAAAACATCCATCAAACCCATAAAACCCTAACTTTTAAAACCCTTTCTACCCTAATTTCAACATGCCAGAAAAACCACAATTAGACATAAAAGCAATAGAAGAAAAATGGATGTCCTATTGGGAAGCAGAAAAAATCTTCAAATTCAACCAAAATACAAAGAAGAAGATCTACTCAATTGATACCCCTCCACCAACAGTTTCTGGAAAAATGCATATTGGGCACGCATTTTCCTATGCACAAGAAGATTTCATTGCCCGTTACAAAAGAATGTCTGGCTTTGAAGTATTCTACCCATTCGGCACTGATGACAACGGCCTTCCAACAGAAAGATTAGTTGAAAAATTAAAAGGAGTAAAATCAAAATCAATGTCTCGCTCCGATTTTATCTCACTCTGTCTTAAAACTCTCAAAGAGATAATCCCTGAATTTATCCAAGAATGGAAAGACCTTGGAGTCTCATGTGACTTTGACATTTCCTACTCAACAATTGACAAAAACTCTCAGAGAATATCACAAAAATCTTTTCTCGATTTGTTAAATGCAAAATTAATCTACAAAGAAGAATTCCCAACAATCTACTGCCCAGAGTGCCAAACTCCTGTTGCACAAGCAGAACTTGAAGACAAAAATCTCTCAACTCAATTCACAACATTAAAATTCAAAGCTGGATCCAAGATTTTACCAATCGCCACAACACGTCCAGAGCTTTTAGGAGCTTGCGTTGCAGTCTTTGTAAATCCAAAAGACAAACGTTATAAATCTCTAATAGGAAAACAAGCCTCTGTTCCCCTATTCAACCACAAAGTCCCAATCCTCGCAGATGAATCGGCAGAGATAGAAAAAGGCACCGGTGTTCTAATGGTTTGCTCTTACGGAGACAAATACGACGTAGATGCAATCAACCGTCATAAAATAGAACCAAGAATAGTCTTCAACCCAGATGGAACTCTAAACATCAAACCTTACTCTGGCCTCCAGATTCCAGAAGCAAGAAAGAAGATTCTCGAGGATTTAGAAAAAAAGAAACTAATAACAGAGAAAGAAACAATCCAGCATGTTGTTAATACCCATGATAAATGTGGAACAGAAATAGAATTTCTCCCAACAGAACAATGGTTCATAAAAATCCTAGATAAAAAATCAAAGCTAATCGCCCAAGGAAAGAAAATATCCTGGGTTCCAAAATTCATGTTCAAACGTTATGAAAATTGGGTAAAAGGATTGGAATGGGACTGGTCTATATCAAGAGAGAGACATTTTGGAATTCCAATCCCTATTTGGCACTGTAAAAAATGTAACTCTATTATTCCCGCAAAAGAATCAGAACTTCCAGTAGACCCAACTAAAACTTCAAAAAAATGTCCTGAATGTAATTCCGAAGCTACTCCTGAATCTAAAGTCCTTGACACATGGACAACCTCATCACTAACACCTCAAATAGCATCTTCATTAGTAAACAACAAGATAAAAATCCCTTACTCTCTGCGCCCCCAAGCACATGATATAATAAGAACGTGGGCATTCTACACAATCGTAAAATCCTTCTTACATGAATCTAAGATTCCTTGGCAAGACATTGGAATCTCTGGATTCGTTACATTAGAAGGTAAAAAGATGTCAAAATCAAAAGGAAACGTTATTGCCCCACAAGAAATAATGGAACAATACGGCTCAGACTCTCTCCGTTTTTGGGCAGCGTCGTCAAAACTTGGAGAAGATTTAGATTACCAAGAACAAGATTTAATTGCAGGGAAAAAATTCATAACAAAAATCCTCAATGCTACAAACTTCGTTTTCATGAATCTAAAATATCAAGAAAAAGCACCAAAACTAATTGAAACAGACCGCATTTTCTTGTCAGAACTAAACAAACTCATTGATTCCACAACAAAATCATTTGATGAGTACAATTACTCCAAAGCAACACAAGAAACACAAAGTTTCTTCTGGAAATCTTTCTCAGATAACTATTTAGAAATAATCAAAAACAGAGTCTATCAAGGGTCCGCAGAACAAAAAGCATCAGCATTCTATACTTTATATCAATCTCTCTTAACAATCATAAAACTAATGGCTCCAATCACCCCATACATCGCAGAAGAAATCTACCAAACTCATTTCAAACCTCATGAAAAGCAGAAATCAGTCCATTTAGAATCCTGGCCAAAACCAGTTCCTAACAAATCCTTAAAACATGATGACAAAGCATGGAACAAAATGATTGAGATAATCACTGCTGTCAGAGCAGCAAAGTCCATGGCAAAAACGGCAATGAACACTCCAATTTCCCTCACACTAACAAAATCTGATCTCAAACTATTAGAACAAATGCTCCCAGACTTACAAGCAGTTACTACCTCCAAGGTTTTAAAACAAGGTCCATTCTCAATCGAATTTCTTTAAACCCCAAGTTTTATTACTCGAAGCTTTACTAAGCTAGAGTTAAAGATTCGCAAAGCAAATCTTTATTAACCCTTTATTTATCATAAAAAAATGGTAAGAGAATTAACATTGATGGAAAAAGAAAGAAGAGTAGACTATATAGCAAGGCTAGTCATGAGAAAACAAGAGTTGTTAAGAAGAAAAAACCCAGATGAACCTTTATTAAGATTGGTAAAAATAGAAGGAGATGGAATAAGGCTAACACGTGATTTTGCAATAACTTACAATGGTGAAGAGATAGATGAAGCTTTACTGAAATATAATAACCAACTAGCTCAACTCCTTAATTGACAATATTTATTAACCATTCTTTTCTTTCATATAAAATGGAGATTGAACAAAAACAAAGACAAGAACTAGAAGAATTAGTTGAAACTCTAGAAGCCATCCGCGGAAGACATACAGAATTAGTAACAGTCCTGATTCCCGCAGGTCAAAACATCAATCTCGTACAAAAACAACTAGAAGCAGAGAAATCCACAGCCGCAAACATCAAATCAAAGGCAACAAGGTCCAATGTCACAGATGCTCTCGAGGCAGTTATAAGAAAACTCAAAGAGATAAATAAAACTCCAGAAAATGGTCTAGCAATCTTCGCAGGAAACGTCTCTGAAAAAGAAGGTACTCAGGATTTGCAGACATGGGTTTACGAGCCCCCAATTCCTCTAAACGTAAGAACATACCGCTGCGACCAAGTATTCGTTCTCGAACCTTTGAAAGAGATGCTTGAAGCCCAAGAAGTTTATGGCCTCTTAGTCATAGATAGAAAAGAAGCAACTATAGGAGCCCTAGAAGGAAAACAAATCAAAGTCATAAGAAAACTAACTTCCGGCGTCCCAGGAAAAATCAAAGCAGGTGGACAATCAAGCCAAAGATTTGAGAGAATAACAGAAGGACTTGCAAAAGAGTTTTTTAGAAGAGTTGCAGAAGCCATGAAAGAAATCTTCTTCGACATGCCAAAACTCAAGGGATTATTAATTGGAGGCCCAATCCCAACAAAAGAAGACTTCCTAGACGAAGGTCATCTCGTAACAAAATTAAAAGAAAAAGTAATTGCACAAAAAGACCTCGGCTATGTTGATGAACACGGTCTTGAACTATTAGTAGAAGATTCACAAGAAGACATTTCCCAGCAAGAACTCATTAAGGAAAAAGAAATCTTGGAAAGATTCTTTGAAACTCTCGGCAAAAATAAATCGAAAGCTGTTTATGGAGAGGAAAAAACCTCTCTAGCTTTGGAAAGAGGAGCAGTAGAAATCCTATTCATCTCAAAAAAACTGGCAAAAGAAGACCCAAGTAAAGTAAAAAAACTCGAAGAAATGGCAGAGAACACAGGCTCAGAAGTGATCATAATCTCCCAAGAACACCAAGACGGCGAGCAATTCCAGAATCTAACGAAAGGTGTTGGTGCTATTCTGCGGTTTGCCATTGAATAACCTCTGATTTCCTTTACCATTCTCCAGGGAATGCGTGTAAGTTAACAATCATCCTCAAGCACAACAAACAATTTAAACTATCTTTTCTCTCACAAAATATGGATAAAAAAAAGAGTGAAGCCTTATCTCTAGAAGCAAAAAACTTCTTCAATTCATACAAAAAAGAACTTTCTGAAACAATTAGAGAAGGAGAAAAAGTAGTAAAAATCGAATTTCCACAGTTAGCAGAATTCTCCCCAAAAATCTCAGAATCTGTGATTGAAACCCCAGAAGAAACATTCACCCTTTTAGAAACCTCTTTAGAAGAATCTGGCCTTGTTGAAGGACCAAGAATCAGAATCTTAAACCTACCATCAACATCCAATGAAAGAATTCGAAACATCCGTTCAAAACACCTTGATCAAATCCTCGCAGTAGAAGGAATCGTACGACAAGCATCTGACGTTCGCCCTCAAGTAGTAAATGCAAAATTTGAATGTCCAAACTGTGGAGCAATCCTTTCTGTTCTACAAGTAGACAGAAAATTCCGCGAGCCTTCCCGTTGCTCTTGCCAATGGAAATCAAACTTCAAACTCTTATCAAAAGAAATGGTTGACGTTCAACGTCTTGTTATAGAAGAATCTCCAGACTCTCTTGACGGAGGCGAACAACCAAGAAGAATCAATA
>CEPX01192875.1_pt1 | contig 19227 bp, 21 predicted proteins | sample 361361 | NCBI WGS metagenome assembly CEPX01 (sample SAMEA2619974, study PRJEB7988) | marine metagenome | biome: marine biome (ENVO:00000447); feature: mesopelagic zone (ENVO:00000213) & marine oxygen minimum zone (ENVO:01000065); material: "saline water (ENVO:00002010), including plankton...
TGGAAGATGGTCAAGTATATGAAAACAATGACTTGAAGAGGGTTTTTGAAAAACTTCTAGACAAAAAGACAATTAATTTGCGCGTAGCGCGTCCAATAGTTAAAACAATTCTATTTTTTTCCGATATTGTTAATCGTACGCTGAATCGAACGCCTGAATTATCAAGAGAACATTATTCAGAAATTTCTCAAGATTGGGACTATGATTTTTCAAAAGAAAGAGAACAAATTCCGCTGACGATTGAATTCCCGATTGAAAAAGGATTTCAAGAAGCGATTAACTATTACAAAACTAACCATTTAATCTAGTCCTATTATGGGAATTGAGATTCGAGAAATCACCACAAAAAAAGAGCTCAAAAAATTCATTACATTTCAATGGGATTTGTACAAAGGTGTTGCCCCCTTTGTCCCTCCAATGATGGAGTTCGAGATGAGCACTCTCTCACAAGACAAAAACCCTGCATTCAAAACTGACCAAGGCAGATTTTGGATGGCCTTCAAAGACAATGTTCCCGTTGGAAGAATTTGTGGAATAATAGGTGCTGAAGAATCTAAAAAAACAAAGCATATTAGGTTTGGATGGATTGATTTTATTGATGATCTAGAAGTAAGTACAGCTCTTATCAATACAGTAGAGTCTTGGGGCAAACAAGAGGGATTGGACAAAATTCATGGACCTCTTGGCTTTTCTGACCTAGATTTTGAAGGCACATTGGTCAGTGGTTTTAATCAAATATCCACGCAAGCTACCATGTATAATTACCCATATTATCAAGAGCACTTCAAGCATATGGGATTCTCAAAAGTGGTGGACTGGACAGAAGCACGAATAAAGGTGCCATTAGGTGATAAGGAGTTGATTGATGACTTATCTCGTAAAGCTGACCTAATCAGCAAACGTTATGGAATCCATATCAAAGAATTCAAATCAGGTAAAGAAATTCTTAAGTATGCTAATGATTTTTTTGATTTACTCAATGAAACTTATGGCCATCTTTACGGCTTTCATAAGCTCACCGACGAGCAAGTGAAGTATTACGTAGATTCCTATTTCGGTTTTGTTCAGAAAGACTTCATTGCTATGGTAGTAGATGATAATGACAAACTGATTGGAGCAGCTGTTACGTTTCCTTCGCTCTCCAAAGCTTTCAAGAAAGCGAAAGGTCGTATGTATCCATTTGGAGTTATACATGTACTAAAATCATTTTTCTTCAACGATACCATAGATTTTTTCTTAGTTGCTACCAGAAAAGAGTATCAGAAGAAAGGTGTGAATGCTCTATTATGGAAGCGACTCCTTTGGGCTTGTGAAAAACACAAAATCAAGTATGTCTTCTCCGGTCAAATGCTAGAAGAAAATGACAGTGTTAACAATTTATGGGCTAAGTTTCCTTCAGCAAAGGATGAAGAAATCCGAAGAAGGTGCTACACCAAACTAATCTCTTAGAAATTCTATAATTAATAATTCTATCCATAGGGGTTTCGAAGGTTTCATTTGCCCTTGATGAGACTAATAGAATAAATTTGCGAACACTTTTGCCATACTGATCGTTTTTGGTGTTAGTTGTAATTAAGTACAGGGAAATTGTCAAAAAAACATAGAGTTGTAATTACAGGATTGGGGGTCGTTGCTCCCAATGGAATAAATACTTCAGAATTTGAAAAGGCCTTAAGAGAAGGTAAATCAGGGATTAAACTATGGGAGAATCTTGGTGCGATTAACTTCAAATGCCAGATAGGAGGAAAACCTGAAATTAGCCAGGAGTATAAGGAGGCAAACTTGCCTGACTTCATTGCCAAAAAACTTCAAAACCATGCGGTCATCTATGCGTGCCTATCCGGACTAGAAGCATGGAAAAATGCTGGCTTGGAAGTAGCGCCTGGCTCCTATGATCGAAAAACGGGAATGCTCATAGGGTCTGGAGCTCTGGGCTTGGATAGTTTTATAGAACATAAAATTTATCCAATTGACAATGGAGATCATAGACGTTTAGGTTCTAGATCTGTTCCTGAATCAATGAGTAGTGGCGCTGGTGCCTATCTTAACAGCATTTTGGGACTCAAAGGAAGAATATTCTCTAACAGTTCAGCCTGCATCACCGGTTCGGAAGCAGTCTTGCAAGCATTTGAAATGATTCAGTCTGGCAAAATGGAACGTATCCTTTGTGGTAGTACGGAAGGAGATGGCAGATATATTTGGGGTGGTTTTGATGCGATGAGAGTGCTTTGCAGCGACTCAAATGAGTCCCCAGAAACAGGATCAAGACCCTTAAGCGCTTCTAGTAGTGGTTTTGTTCCTAGTGGAGGTTCTGGAGCATTGGTTCTTGAAACGCTAGAAGCTGCAGAATCACGAGGTGCACATATCTATGCTGAAATACTAGGTGGAGATGTGAACTCAGGTGGACAACAAGGAGGAGGGTCCATGACAGCACAAAATCCAGAAGCAGTCGTCGATTGTATTCGAACTGCTTTGGACAATTCAGAAATAGAAAGCAAAGAAATAGACCTTATCTCAGGACATTTAACCTCCACAAAAGGAGACCCATACGAAATTCAGAATTGGGTAGATGCCTTGGAATTATCCAATGATGACTTCCCTTTGGTGAATACCCCTAAATCCATGATTGGTCATTGTGTAGCCGGTGCTGGATCCATTGAATTAGTAGCTTGTGCATTGCAACTTGATAAGGGGTTTGTTCATAAAAATCTCAATTTGAGTGATATTCATCCTGAGATTTTAAAGAATTTAGAACCCTCAAAATTCCCCGTTGAAACCTTAGAAAAGAAAATCAACACAATAATCAAAGCTAATTTTGGCTTTGGTGATCTCAATTGTTGTGTCGTATTAAGAAAATATCAATAAGTAAAATGAATAGAGAAGAAATAAAAGTTCAACTTTTAAAAATTATAGATCCTTACATTGACGAGAAAGGTGTAACAACCAGTGTTTCAGAAAAGTCTGACCTGATCAACGATCTCAATATTAATTCAGCTCATCTGGTTGATATTGTATTAGACATTGAAGAAGAATTCGACATTATCATTGAAGATGACTATATCGGTAAAATGGACACTGTAGGTAGTGCACTTGATATTATTGAGGAAAAGATAAAGTAACCTGATCAGGTTAGATCGATGCTTTCTTTCAATTACATCACTATTTTAATTTTAAATGCCTACAACTCACCATTAACTTGTACAAGTATTTAAATAACAAATAATCATCAGATAGCGTTGATCAACAAAGACATAAGAATATGTTTTCATCAAACAAGCTTCGAATAGTTTTATTCACAGTATTATCATGTATTCTCATCTCGATTAATTCGTGTGGTACATTTACTAGCACTGATAGTGAAGATAGACCAATCGGAAATGAAGAAGTTGAGCAATATTGGCTTAAGTTCTATAAAGTTAACAGTCGAGTAAAAGTCTACTTAAATGATGACGAGCTGTATGATTCAGGTATTAATAAGCAAGTCACAGATCCTTTTAAGGTAGGTGTAAGTGATCGCTTAGAATCTGGAAAAAATTTGATTAGAGTAGATTTATTCAATGGCCCTCCTTATGATGATTCGCTTGGTTATGACAAGTATTGGGAAATTGATTACGAAATATTCAACTACAAAGAACCTATTGATTTTGTTTTCGAGCAAAATGATAGAGCTCGAAATGGGCTGGTATGGTCAAAAGTTCATGAAATCGTTATTGAATAGTGCCTGGAATTGATTTAGTCGACTTAAACGATCCATTACTCAAGAAGAGGGAGAAAAATGCCCTCCGCTTAATCACTAATCCAGATGATGAATTTGTAGATCATTCGGACTTTTGGTATTTGTGGACTGCAAAAGAAGCAGTGTTTAAGTATCATCGGGAACTAACCAACTTCACCCCGAAAGAAATACCGATCAAACTACAGAGGATAAATAATCAAGTACTATTTGCCAGCAAACAAATTGAAGGATACTTTAAAGTAACCAATGATGTGATTGTAGCAATCTGTCATGGAGAATCAGAAGACACTGATTTTCAATTAATTACATGTGAAGACAAACATCAATCTGAGAAAATAAGAAGGAAGCTAGAAGAGTACTTGATAGAAACCTATGAGCTAGATTGTAAAATCATATCAGATGGTGACGGATTACCAATCCTTTCAAGCACTGGCCAATCGGTATCTTTTACCCATCATTTTCACCACATGGCATTTGCCTTTGATAAAAAAGAATTGATTAAGTCCCTACCCCATTAGCCATCAATACGGCACAAAGTGGAAGAAGAGTCAAGATTATTATTTCAACCAGCACCAATAGACGAATTATACCTGGTACAATAATCAAATCATCTATAGCTCCCTTTCTATTCTTAAGGAAGAATACGGTAGGAATAATAGAGAGAACCCCAATGATCCCAAACAAGATCAGTTTCAATATAAATATCCAATTAGACGAATAGAATTCAGCTGGTTTTCCCACCGCAAACCATAGAATAAAGCCTGCTGCCAGTACCACAATTGTAGCAAGGCCATAAATCATATCAATTCGAGCAAGAAGTACAATATCCTTTCTCTTCATTTGATTTTTAATAAGTATTAACTCTAGCGTAAGAGATCCTACCACCAGGAAAATACTAATAAAGTGAATGTATTTGACTATTAGGTAAGCAATCATTTCTTTATCAACTTAATAAACAGTTCTCTACCAGACCTTGGCTTTATAGAGTTATATGCCAAATCCAAAATATCTACTTTAAAATGGACAGAAAATAGCTCAAGATATTCTGCCATACTCCCACCAAATGGGGGTTCCGGATTTCCAAATTCATGATTCCATAAAAGTCCAACAACTTTTCCAGATGGTCTTAACAAATCATCACATTTCTTAGAATAGGCCTTTCTGAATGTTGGATCTAAAGCACAAAAAAAGGTTTGCTCAATGATAATATCATATGTATTTCGATGATCAAAAAAATTCTCATTGTAAATATGATCATTTGGAAAGTCAGGAACTCGAGATTTGAATAGGGAAATAGCTCTATCTGAGATATCCAAAACATCGACATTTTTGAATCCTTTACTTATAAGGTACTCTGCTTCATAGGCATTTCCAGCTCCAGGAATCAAAATCCTCAAATCCCTATCCGTTAGCTGATCAAAGTACTCCTTGAGTGGTGTGGTTATACTACCCGTATCCCAACCTGTTCGTTGCTGGTCATATCTAAAATTCCAATATGCTTTATTTAGTTGGATCATTTACTAAAGTTCTAATTGGTATATTTGAGAATAAACTATCCTAACGGTTGAATAGAGACAAAGATTCAATTGTTTTTCACACAAAACTAAAAATTCTGTGAGAGCTCCTTCATATGTTGCCATTCTATTGATTTCCTATGCTGCTTTGCATTTGACGAGTATGGTGATTAATCATTCAGAACCTGTTACCGTAACATCAGATGCCATTGACCCTGACTTATTTCTTAAAAACAGTAGCAAGTATTATAACAGTGCTGCACACAATCGAAGTATGGAACAATTGCTAAAAGCAATAAAGGCAATCGAAAAAATTGAGCAAGAGATCGATGAAGATAGTAGGAAAATAGTGGATTTCGCAGTGACTGATCTCAAAGAGATATACAGTGAAATGCGCCATGACACCTTTGATATCAATAAGTTGAATAAGGCAAGCGTAAAAGCATTAAACGCTCTCACTTATGCTGAGCTAAAAGTAACAGAGCACTTTGTTGAGTCACAAGATTTAAATAATGCCAAAATAGCTTTAGACTATAGCATGCTCCACATCAAGAATGCTTTAAGATTCTCAGAAGGAGTTACTAAAGAATATGAAATCAAAATCTATTCTGAATTGGATTCCCTCATCCAAAACAAACATCTGAGTGATGAAGAACTGATTGCGAGAATTCAACAAATGCTTGAGGAGTTGGATAACGAGCAATTATATACTGAAGAGAATGTGGAGAGTCATCACTAGACCGTAACTGGGTATTATATGGACACTAACAAAATATTGCAGACCTTAAAAAACACTGATGACCAACGAGTCAAGGTTGGAATTATCGATATTGATGGGGTCCTAAGAGGAAAAATCCTACGTAAAGACAAATTCCTAAAAGTACTGGATAGTTCATCTGGATTTTGTGATGTAGTGTTTGGTTGGGACATGGTCGATCAGGCTTATGATCGATCGAAAGTTACGGGCTGGCATACTGGTTATCCTGATGCTAATTATACCATAGACATCAACACATTTAGAAATATTCCCTGGGATGAAAACATTCCTTTTTTCTTAGGCGATTTCAGCAGTATCGATCACCCTGCATGCCCTAGAAGCTTGTTAAAGAAAGTAATCAAAAAAGCTGAGAACATGGGATTCAAACCCATTTTCGCAGAGGAATTCGAATGGTTCAATTTTGATGAAACACCAGAAAGCCTGAATGACAAAGGTGGAGTAAACCCAAAACCATTAACACCAGGCATGTTCGGCTATTCAGTAATCAGGGCCTCACAAAAAAGTGATTACTTCAATGATCTTTTTACGCTACTGGAGGATTTCAGGATACCAATTGAGGGATTACATACCGAAACGGGTCCAGGAGTTTATGAAGCAGCTATTCAATACTGTGATATTCTAGAAGCAGCCGATAGAGCGGCATTATTCAAAACAGCCGTAAAAGAAATTGCCTCAAAACATGGAATAATGGCAAGCTTCATGGCTAAGTGGAACATGGACCTACCAGGCTGTAGTGGACACGTTCATCAAAGCTTATGGAAAGATGATAAAAACCTATTTGCAGATGCTAAGGATAAGAATAAAATGTCCGATATTTTCAAATCATACATCGCCGGTCAGCTAAAAGCACTTCCAGAAATTCTTCCAATGTTTGCACCAACGGTCAACAGTTATAAGAGACTTGTGGAAGGTGCCTGGGCGCCAACTACGCTGACTTGGGGACTTGATAATCGAACAACTGCACTTCGTGTATTGGCGTCAGGTGGGAGCTCTACAAGATTAGAAACGAGAGTACCTGGATCTGATGTTAACCCATATCTTGCCATGGCTGCAGCTCTGGCCGCTGGCATTTATGGAATCGAGCAAAAGTTAGAGCTTTCTATAAATCCTACTAATGGAAATGGCTATGAAGATAAGTCAAATGGTATTTTGCCAGCTGATCTAAAATCTGCCACTGAGCAAATGAGATCGTCATCATTAGCCAAAACCCTTTTTGGTGAGGAATTTGTTGACCATTTTTGCATGACAAGAGAATGGGAACACCGCCAATTTGCTTCTAGCGTTACCGACTGGGAGATCAAGCGGTACTTCGAAATTATCTAACGACCCAAATATGTATCAGAACATTAACTTCATCAAAATAATTGAGGATGCATGGTATGATTATGACAGCTCTCGTAAAATCAAAGCTGTTGAAGATATCAGTGCCAAAGTATCTACCAATCACGTTTATCGAATCAGGTGCGAAGACGATGATGTCATCATAGCAAAACTTTCCTATTTCGGTAAGTTTGATCATTTTGTGGAAGACCATGGCATTATCAATGCTTTAGCCACCAACCTACCAGCGCCATTTGAAAATTTTCTAGCCAAATCGCTGACCAAACATGGTAAGCTGTTTGTTTACCGACACAAGGACAGCGTGATGGACGCCTGGGTGGTCTTTTATAACCCCATAAAAATAGATCAGAAACCTGACCGGAAACAATCCAAAGAACAGATCTCAATACTTGGAAGTGAGCTAGCCAAATTCCATAAGGCTTGCAACAAGGTGGTGAACACACTTCCTCCAAACTTCAAACAAACCAATGATGACATTACCCATCTTCTCGAAATTCTAGAGACAGATCAGGGAAAATTCGAACATAGAGGTCATGCAGATGTGATCCGACAGCAATGTGATCTTTTCATGGAGAACTGTGACAAAATCGGTGTGCAGGAAATGACATCCATTCCTGTGTTTGTAGATTGGAACATTGGAAATTTCTCTGTGAAAAACGATTACTCCTTTTTCAGTCGATGGGATTATGACTGGTTTAGGATGAGCACCAGAATGATGGATTTTTATTTCTTCAGCCGAGTATGCTCTGACGTAGGTGACCGTACCGTATTTAGTTACCTGATTGACCCAATGATGGAGGATCGATTCCTCATCTTCTTAAAATCCTATCACAGAATCTTTCCTTTAACTGAGAAAGAAGTTCGAATATTAAAAGAAACCTACCGATTCTTCATATTGAACTATGTAATTAAAGATGGTCGCTACTTCTTTCATGAGTTTTACTCGGGAAAACTTCAATTTGAGGCCTATGAAACCTATTTCCCAAACATCGACAAGGCATTCGATGCTGATAAAATTTTGAAAGCACTAGACATTTAACCATGGATCTTACTTTATTCAAATCAATAGTAGATCAATACGAAACCATATTTTTTGATGCCTTTGGGGTCCTGAAAAATCATAAAGGTTTGATACCGGGAATTGAAAAAACATTCAACTATTTGGATGAAAAAGGCATTAACTATTACATACTAACAAATGATGCCTCTAGAGGTCCGAGAGACCTGGCACAATCTTATCAAGATAAAGGATTAAAGCACATTACCATTGATAAAATAGTTTCATCTGGAATGCTTGCCCGGGAGTATCTAAAGAATAAAGTGAAATCTGGTACAATTGCCTATTTGGGAACATTCAGGTCAGCGCACTATATTGAAACGTTGGGTTTGGAAACTCTATCAATTGCTCATATGGACCTAGCTACTCAAGCTGAAGATGTGAGTGCTCTCGTCTTTTTGGATGATGAAGGATTTGACTGGTCTAAAGACTTGAATAAAGCTGTCAATCTTCTTCGATTGACCAATGTACCAGCTATTGTCTCCAATACAGACCTCTCCTATCCTCTAGATAAAAAAGAAGTAAATATTGCGGTTGGAGGAATTGCCAATATGGTAGAATCTGTGGTTGGAAAAAAATTTATACGTTTCGGAAAGCCAGACGCGCAAATGTTCATATTTGCTCATGAGCATTCCATAGCCAAGGGAGGAACTGAGGATAAGAATAAAGTTCTGATGGTTGGTGACACGCTAACAACCGATATTATTGGAGGCAACAAATTTGGACTCGACACCATGTTGGTACTAACAGGGAATACACTTGCCAAACATGCAGATATGATGATTGAGACATCAGGAATTGTCCCTACCTATCTTTGTGAAGATGCTGTAATAGAATAAATAAGGCTCCTCATTAAGGAGCCTTTCTTATCACAATGCTTTCAGTGCGGAATCATAATCTGGTTCGTCCACAATTTCATCTACAAGTTGGGTATAAGTCACCTTTCCTTCTTCATCAAGAACAACCACAGATCTAGCAGTTAAGCTTTTCAATGGACCACTTGTCATTTCAATTCCATAATCCTTCGCAAAATCATCACTTCTAAAAGCTGAAAGAGTTTCTACCTTGTCAATTCCTTCCGCACCACAGAATCTTGCCTGAGCAAATGGCAAGTCTTTAGAAATGCACAATACAACCGTATTATCCAATTTGGATGCATCCTCATTGAAATGCCTTACAGATGCAGCACATGTACCTGTGTCAATACTTGGAAAGATATTAAGCACCACTTTTTTGCCTTTGTAGTCAGCAAGTGACACCTCAGATAAATCATTTTTAACCAATGTGAAAGATGGAGCTTGTGCTCCTGTACCTGGCAAATCACCAGAAGTCGAAACTGGGTTGCCTTTTAATGTTACTTGTCCCATAATGTGTGTTTTAGTCTATTAACCAGACTGATCATTTAATGTTAAATGAATTTAAATAATTCTTCACAATTAAAACATATTAAATGAATGAACGTTCATTTATATTTGTAATCCAATGAGAACGAGAGACGAAGCTAAAGAGCGAGCTATTCATCAAAAAGGTTTGCAACTAATTGTCGAGGAAGGTTTCGATGGGTTGAGTATGCACAAGCTAGCCAAGGCTGCTGGCGTATCTCCTGGCACTATTTATATCTATTACAAGGACCGAGAAGACCTCATCAAGCAAATTGCGGCTCAAGAGATAGATAATCTCCTGGCAGCCTCTCTTGTGGATTTCAATCCACAAATGAACTTCTCCGAAGGACTTAGAAAGCAATGGCAAAATCGGGCAAAGTATTTTATGGAGCATCCTTTGGAGATGAAGTTTATGGAGCAAATTCGCTATTCCCCATACCATAACGAACCTTCAATGGAGAGATCTTCATTCGTTAAAACTATGTCAGAATTCATCCATAAAGCTATTAACAACAAAGAATTGAGACCGCTGCCCTTAGAAGTGTATTGGTCATTGGCCTTCGCTCCTCTTTACAAACTCATCGAATTTCATGTCAATCAAAAAGGAATGAACGGAAGGAAGTATTTACTAACTGATCACGATCTGGATCAAGCACTAAACGCAGTACTTCAAGGACTAAAACCGGAAAAATGAAAAACACCAATAAATTCAGTCGGTACCAGGCATTCGTAATAGCTGTATTGGCATTTCTTCAATTTACCATAGTCTTAGACTTTATGGTATTGTCCCCACTAAGTGCTATTCTTCTAGACGAATTAAGCATCACAACTTCACAATTCGGCTTGGTAGTTTCTGCCTATGCTTTTAGTGCTGGTGCGTCTGGGCTTTTAGCTGCAGGATTTGCGGATAAATTTGATCGTAAAAAGCTCCTACTATTCTTTTACACAGGATTTATCATAGGTACTCTTCTATGTGGTATTGCACCGAATTACGAATTTTTATTAATGGCCCGTATTGTCACTGGACTGTTCGGAGGAGTTATAGGATCTATCATTTATGCCATAATCACTGATTTGTTTAATTTTTCTGCCCGAGGTAGAGTAATGGGCTTTGTTCAAATGGCGTTTGCAACAAGTCAAATTCTAGGAATGCCTTTTGGTATATATTTAGCCAATAAGTATGGATGGCACTCACCTTTTATCCTCATTGTGATATTGAGTGTGGTAGTCATTGGACTTCTGGTCATTTACCTGAAGCCAATTAATGAACATCTGGCTTTACAAGTAAAACAGAATGCATTCAAGAAAATGGCCACAACCATTTCTAATAGAACGTATTTAAAAGGCTTCATGGCTACAACATTATTAGCCACAGGAGGCTTTATGTTAATGCCGTTCGGTGCGGCCTTTAGTGTTAACAACCTTGGGATAAGCCTGGAAAGCCTTCCACTTGTTTACATGATCACCGGAGTATTCTCAATGATGTCGGGACCAATAGCTGGAAAAATAAGTGACTCTGTAGGAAAATACAAAGTGTTTCTATTCGGGTCTTCCCTGGCCATCATTGTCATTCTGATTTATTGTAATCTTGGTATTACACCAATTACCTGGGTGATTGTTTTGAGTGTGGTTATGTTTATAGGGATCACATCCAGAATGGTAGCTTCTCAAGCACTAATGACAGCTGTACCCGAACCAGCAGACAGAGGAACATTTATGGGCATTAACTCTTCTGTCATGCAAATTGCCGGAGGTATCGCCTCGGCTATTGCAGGTCTTATTGTAGTTCAAACAGAAAATGGCCAATTGGAAAACTATCCTCTGCTTGGATATGTGGTTTCTGGCTCCATTGTGATCACCATGATTATGATGTCCATTATCCATAAAATAGTGATGGAACAGAATCAATCAACGCAACCTGAAATGGCTAATGCTCGATAGATTTACAGGCAACTAAGTAAGTAATCTATTAGCACCCGAAAAATCATACACATCGATATGGATGCGTTTTACGCATCTGTAGAACAGCGCGATAATCCTGAGCTGAAAGGTAAACCTATAGCCGTTGGCGGAAACAAAGAAAGAGGTGTAGTGGCTGCTGCTAGTTATGAAGCCCGGCAATACGGAGTAAAATCAGCGATGCCGTCAGCTATTGCAGCAAGACGTTGCCCTGAATTAATCTTTGTAAAACCAAGGTTCGAGCGGTACAAAGAAGTGTCTAAGCAAATTCATCAGGTATTTCATGAATACACTGATTTGGTAGAGCCGCTTAGCTTGGATGAGGCATACCTTGATGTCACAACGACCAAAATAGGGAAACCTTCAGCAACATTAATAGCTCAGGAAATTCGAAAGAAAATACTTGATAGAGCTCAACTAACTGCATCTGCAGGTATCTCCTATTGCAAGTTCCTTGCGAAGACTGCTTCCGATGTAAACAAGCCCAATGGTCTGTTTGTAATTCTTCCAGAAGACGCAGAGGAATACCTGAGAACCATGCCCATCCATCGATTTCATGGAATAGGAAAAGCAACTGCAGAAAAAATGAAACTAGCTGGAATATTTACCGGTGGTGATTTGAGAAAAAAATCATTGGAAGATCTTGCCATCAGATACGGTAAAGCTGGAGCCTATTACTATAACATCTGCAGAGGAATAGACAAACGAGGGGTCATCCCCGACCGAGAGAGAAAATCAATCAGCGCGGAAAGAACTTTTGATCACAACATCATGCGGCTAGATGAAGTTTACCAGGAAATCAAGCGTATTGCTGAGATCACTTATAGTCGATACGAAAAAACAGAAGCTCGTGGCAAAACAATTACTATCAAAGTAAAATATGGTGATTTCAAACAGATCACCAAAAGCCATTCCCTGGACCAGATTATTAAGGACCCCACCACCCTCATCAATGAGTCACTTCATCTTGCCAATGAAGATATCATTAGAGATGAAGGTATCCGACTACTTGGAGTAGGCATCAGCAATTTTCAGGATGATGCTCCCAGCAAACAAAACGAACAGTTAACATTGTTATTTTGATTTTAATATACCGATCGGTATATTTGCAATATGAGAAATCCCGAGCAGACCAAAACGCTCATTATTAGTAAAGCCATTAGTATCTTCAATAAGAAAGGATATAGAGCTACTTCGCTATCAGACATCACCAAAGCCACTGGAATGACTAAAGGTGCTATTTATGGCAATTTTGACAACAAGGATGCAGTCGCTGTAGCATCATTTCAATATGCAACTGAGAAAATTCTGGGAGGCCTAAGAGTACAAATCAAGGCAGCTCCAACAGCTCCTTTGAAACTTAAGGCAATTCTCTCCTATTACGATCAATACATTGATAATCCACCTATTGAAGGTGGTTGTCCAGTAATCAATACCTCTGTTGAAGCTGATGATGAACATCCACTGCTCCGCATGAAAGTAGTAGCTATGATAACAATGATCAAAGATTCACTGAAGCAAATCATTCATCGTGGCATTATGGAAGGACAGATAAGAAAAGAGATAGATGTGGACTTATACGCAAACATGTTTTACTCCACAATCAAAGGTGCAATTCTGATTTCCAGAGTTGAAGGCAATAGCAGAACATATGATTCCATAAGACAAGGTCTTTCAAATCAAATCGATGCAATTACTATATAAAAAAATTTAATCACTATAATACCAATCGGTATATTATGAAAGAAAAAAGAACCACCATTGACGCTGGAATACAGGATACCAGCCGTCCTTCTGAACGTCCACCTAAATCCAACTGGAAAACCAAGATGATACAGAAAGGACTTGCGACACTACAACACATATCTCCTACGAAGACAGCTGAAGTGGTTTGGTACTATTTCACTAAACCAGGCTCAGTTCGTTTCAAGGAATCACATTTAGAATTGCTTCAGCAGGCAGAGACCTTTACCAATTCGTATAATGGTTACACCATTCAGGGATATCGCTGGGGCTCTACTGGGCCTAAAGTCTTACTGGCACATGGTTGGAGATCTAAAATTTCGGATTTCAGAAGAATGATCTTTGCCTTGGTTGAAGCAGGCTACATGGTAGAAGGTCTGGACATGAAAGCTCATGGTAAATCGGAAGGTAAACATACCGCTTTACCAGAAATGCGCGATGTTATCAAAGATCATTATGTCAAAGAGGGACCATATCATGCCGTGATTGGCTATTCAATAGGCGGGTTAGCTGCAAGTATGGTAATGACAGAAGTTGCTCCAGCTCTTCAACCGAAACATCTTTTTATCATTTCCTCACCTCCATATGTTCGGTATTTTTTCAAAAACATCATTGACGATCTGGGATTCAATCACAGCGTGTATGAAGAGATGGCTAAGCTGGTGAAAGTCAACTATCATGAAGACATTGATTACTTTGACTTACGAGACAAACAGAAAAAACTCGAAGGCATCAATATGACACTCATTTATGATGAAATTGACAAAACGGTCCCATTTGAGCGTGGAGAAGAACTCTATAATCATTATCCAGACGCACATTTCGTACACACAAAAGGTTTAGGACATTATAAAATCATTGCCTTTGATGGAGTCTTCAACGTTATACTAAAACAAATGGGCAAAGAATTGGTAACATCATAGTCGCACTAAACTCGCTCATATTATCTTTGGATAAATAACTAACAAAAGATGCTACTATTAGATATAGACATGTACACCTTGTTTTTGCACCTTCATTCTGTCATTAGATGGATTGTATTGATATTGGCATTAGTGCTGATTGTCAAATCCATCATGAAGGGTAATTATGGAAAGCTTGACAATATATTATCTGCTTCCTATGTAGGAATGATGGACTTGATGTTCTTGTTGGGCCTTGTCCTATACTTTTTCTTAAGTCCAATCACCAAATCTGCGTTCAGTGATTTTGGCGGAGCAATGAGCAACTCTGCAATTCGCTTTTGGGCAGTTGAACACATATTCATCATGATAGTCGCCATTGCTGTGGCCCATATTGGAAGATCCAAATCCAAAAAAGCAACTGACGATAATAAGAAATTTAAGTTGCAGTTAATCTTCTACGGAATATCACTGGTCGCAATGCTTGCTGGTATTCCATGGGATCGACTTTAAAACTCTAAAGACTATGCAAAGAGCCGGATTTTTTCCGGCTTTTTTTGTTTTATCCAAATTATGTGTTGTCACATAATTTGCTCAAAGGGCTGACGATCCGCCAAAAGTGTATCTCAGAATTACCCTGACAAATAATTCTAGATTCAAGAATTATTTCGTCATTATTCAATAGAACATTTTAGAATGGTCTGTTAAACATTCTATTGTATAATTAGTGTTAATACAGATTCTCTCCAGAAAGTAGCCACATATTTGATTCATAATTTCATTTAGTCGGTTTGAATGCTGATGTAATTAAAGTTACCAAGTGAAGATTGAATTCTCTTTTTATTTGTGTAACATATTCTACTCAATTCAGTTTGGTCACTGAATTGATGCTCACTACATTATCATTTTACTATCTGAAATTATGAACAATAAGTTCACAAAAACGAAACTATTAATTGTGTTACTAGGGTTAGGATTATTAGGTACATATCACACAAAAGCGCAGGAGGTTCATGGAAATCCTAATGTGTGGTACTTGCTTTTGCTTAACCATCACCTCAATGATCAATTGAACATAGGAACTGAGGTTCACATGCGATATGATGACTGGATGAATTCGGAAGAACAGTTTCTGTTTAGACCATATCTGGATTTTAATACAAAATCAAATCCAAACGTTGTTTACACTATTGGCTACACGTTCATTAACACCTATCCGTATGGTGACTACCCATTGCCTATTACAAAACCAGAAAACAATATTTGGGAGCAGATAACTCTCAAACATCAGCTAAACCAATTAAAAATCCAGCATCGATACCGTTTAGAGCAGAGATGGCAACGAGAAATTATCCTGAACGAATCAAACAACGAATACGAGTTAGATGGCACCAATTATAGTGGGCGTTTCAGGTATCGATTAACCTTAACTCAACCTTTGACAGAAACCTACTTTATCAACGTATTTGATGAACTATGGGTGAAAGGCAACAAAAAAGCTATTCAATATGACCGCAACTGGATGTATGTGGGATTAGGGGCCAATCTGTCGAGTAACTATTCAATTCAGTTAGCCTATCTGCATCAATATGCTCAAAACAACCCAACAAGATATGAGAGACACCACGGTGTTCAACTCACTGGATCCATTAAAATATAAGTTTTCGATTCATTAGGTTAGGTCAGTGGAGGTCAGCCCAAGGGCTGGCCTTCTTTATTTCTTTTTGAAAAGCTTGCTATTTCTCAAACCCAATCCTATCAACAATACACCAAGTGCTGTCATACCGTATAAGATAAGCTTTTGTTGACCACTAGGTTCCGATTGTGCTACACTATCTGCTACAGATTGAGCTTGAATCAGGAACATGAACATTACACCTAGAATTGTTAAAATGAATTTCCTTGTCATGTAACAAATATATGATTAAACAATTACGTCTAAAGCCTGTTAACTATTCAACACTACTCAATTAATAAGAATGGGCATCATAGAAATACTTCTAGCACTTTTTCTCCCTCCTATAGCTGTGCTATTAAAATTCGGTCTTAGTGGGAAGTTTTGGATTAATCTTCTCTTAACCATCCTTGGATTGCTTCCAGGAATTATTCACGCATTTTACGTTCTTTCCAGAAAGTGATTAAGCACCGTCAGTTTCCTTTACATGGTTACAATAGTAAACTCTACTCTTCTATTTTTCTGACGTCCTTCTTCGGTATCATTAGTAGCTACAGGCTTCGCTTCACCAAGTCCTTTTGATACCAACCTTTCTGGCGCTATTCCCTTAGATACCAGATAATCTAAAACCGACTTAGCTCTATTTTGAGAAAGTGCCTGATTAGCTGCATCCGAACCTACATTATCCGTATGACCCGAAATTTCAATGGTCATTTCAGCGTACTTGTTTAGCAAGTCCACTATCCTATTCAGGTCAGGAAAAGACGTCTCTCTCAAGGTTGCTTTTCCAAAATCAAAGAAGATATTTTTGATCAATACAGTCTGACCAACCTCAATTGGTGCTAGGTAAAGGTTTCTTTCTATTTCGCTATAATTCCCTGTCTCAGGAATAGTCAGATTATCACTTACGGTAATGAAGTTTTCCTTACTAGCCAGGAAACTATATGATTTACCTGACGCTAAAACTAGTTTATACGAACCATCCGATGCAAGCGATGTAGCTCTACCAATCTCCTTATCGGTTTCCAAATCGCTGTATCGAATTTCGGCACTTAAAGGTTCCCCAGTTTTTTGGTTGATTACTTTTCCGTAAACCAATGTCACTGCTTTTGGTTTGGCAACTTCAGGTAGTTTGATTCGATAAATATCTAAATCCCCTTCGAATGGCGAGTTTGTCACGACATATGCGTAAGCACCAGAAGCAGGAATAGTATAATAAGCATCCCAATTGGGAGAATTGATTTGAGGACCTAAATTCAAAGGTTCAGACCAGTTCAACCAGGTATCATCCAATCTTCTGGTCATAAAAATATCATTGCTTCCAAATCCCTTGTGACCAGCTGTAGAAAAGTACATGGTTACATCATCTGCAGCTAAAAATGGAGAATCTTCATCCTCAGCTGTGTTTATCACATCTCCAAGGTTTTTAGGTTCGGACCAGGTACTATCACCTTGTAGAAAACTGACGTAAATATCCTTTCCTCCTCTCGTATCATTTCGCTCAACCGATGAAATCAAAACCTTTCTGGAACTCGAAAGCCAGCTCTCTGTGTGCTTGTTGTCATTGTAATAATTCTGTACAGTTACTTCTTTTGGTACCTCCCATCCATTAGCCAACTTTTTGGTGTAAGAAAAACCACTGCCTTTAATAGAACCATCTGCCATGTAGGTGTTTCCTACTAAAAGGGCATTGTTATCTGGGGTAACACTAATTACAAAATTATGACCATCATTATTGACCGGAGAAGGCATTTGAAGCGCCTTCTGCCACTTACCATCCACATAATTTGAATACCAAATGTCTGATTTTGTTCGGTCTCCTACGTTCTTAGGATGATCATTTCTTGCAAAATAAAGTGTCAATCCATCCGCAGAAATTACGGGTGATTTTTCAGTATACGGTGAGTTAACCATAGAAGAGAGTGGTTCTCGTACCAGGTTCATGGTATCAATACCCGGAACCATTTTGATGTCTGTATAGTCTTGTTTTACTTCTAAATAGTCAAATTCTACTCGCATTTCATTATTCAAAATAAAGCCAACTCGAGTACCGAATATCTGAATCTTGCTTGCTGAAAGTGTATGTACCACTGTACTATTGACTGAGAAATATATCTGGTCGCCTTTTCGCTCAACTCGAAGTGAGTTGACCTTATCCATTTCATTAATCTTATCTGATTCTATCCAATCAGTAATAGCCGTGTATTTTCCATTTGCATAGCCAGAAACGCGAAAATAACCATTTGATGTTACCATGAAATAGTTGGAGTTATCTACATCCTCGGTTCCAAAGATTAAACCATAACCATTGTTATCTACCCCGCTCGTTTGTGTCGCCTCCAGCTCTATGATATAGTCTTTATCATATTCAGTGTAGAGTTTTTTATAAAAGAACCATGAACCACTTTCGGTCTTTTTAGAAATCACATAATTACCGTCCTGAATGTAGGCCGAATATTCCTCCTTAGCCGCAATGGTCCAATCGTTTCGATTATCTCGAAAATCGTCCCTAAATACAGTTTTTTGAGCTAGAACTGATGTCAGTGGACAAAGTAATAATGAGTAGATGTAAAGGCTCTTCATGGTTTCCAGTATTTGTTGAGGTAAATCTAGAAGTGCCACTATCCCTTCACCATACCGTGTTAATGGTATATTGAAAAAATAGTCTCAATTATTACGTAGTTAACTACATAGTTTTCTATATTTATGTAGTTAACTACATATAATGATGAATGATTTTGCGAAAGAGCTTGGCTGTCTGGGATTTACGATGAGATTGAAACGAATCTCTGATGCATTGATGCATGACGGAAAGAAAATGTATAAGCAGTTAGGCTTGGATATTGAACCTAATTGGTATGTAATCTTCAGATTGCTCAAACGAGAAAATGAGCTCTCGGTAACCGAAATATCTGAAAAAGTAGGAATGGCACACCCCTCCATCATTTCACTGACCAACAAAATGATTAAGGCAGGGTATCTGACATCCAATCAATGTGAAGAAGATAGTCGAAAACGGCTCTTAACACTATCTGAAAAGGCAATTCAGAAAATGCCTGAATTCGAAAAAGTATGGGCGGCTGGTGAAGCTGGTGTTGTTGAGGCTGTTTCTGGTACCGAGATTATGAAAGCACTGACTT
>CEPX01036541.1_pt1 | contig 19222 bp, 14 predicted proteins | sample 361361 | NCBI WGS metagenome assembly CEPX01 (sample SAMEA2619974, study PRJEB7988) | marine metagenome | biome: marine biome (ENVO:00000447); feature: mesopelagic zone (ENVO:00000213) & marine oxygen minimum zone (ENVO:01000065); material: "saline water (ENVO:00002010), including plankton...
GGTAGTAACAATCAGTTTGGTATTACGTTTTTCGTTAACTTTGTCTGCTGGAATTGGCGCGTCAGTAAACTGGTCCACTAACAACTTAGTATTATCAGTGCTATCTACACAACCTTTGGCAAAGCCATTAAATTCTTTACTGGTTTGATAGTCGAGGTCTTTACGATCAACCACAAATACCACTTTATGGATGTTGCTATCGCCTGTAAGAAGTTGTGCTGTCTTAAACGAGGTTAGTGTCTTACCTGAGCCTGTGGTATGCCAGATATAACCGTTGAGCTCATCGGTTGCTTGATTTTGAGCTTTTAACTGTTCACGTTCTGCAACTCGTTCAATAATCGCTTCTGTGGCGTAAATTTGATATGGGCGCATCACCATTAGAATGCGGTCAGTTTCGTTCAGCACCACATACTTAGTGATCATATCTGTAAGATGCTGTGGCGTTAAAAACTCGTCGGCAAACTTAGTTAATTCGGTATAACGCTCATTTTTAACATCGGCCCAATAGAAGGTTTGTTTAAAGCTTTGTTTACGATTATTGGCGTAATATTTAGTGTTTACGCCATTGGAAATAACAAACACCTGAACGTACTGGAATAAGCCATCTTCTGCCCAATAAGAGTGGCGCTGGTAACGGTTAATTTGATTAAACGCCTCTTTAAGCTCTAGTCCTCTGCGCTTAAGTTCAATTTGAATTAGCGGTAAGCCATTAACCAGTATGGTAACGTCATAACGGTTTTTATAATGGCCTTCTACCGTTACTTGCTGAGTTACTTGGAAGTGATTCTTACTAAAGTCATCATCAAGAAATCGAACATAACCAACCGTGCCATCGTCCTTGTTGACTTGTAGCCTATCACGTAGCGTCTTCGCTTTATCAAATACATTACCCTTCGATAGGGCATTTCGAATTTGCTTAAGCTCGTTATCACTAATATCAAAGCCATTCAGCTTTGAAAGCTGCTTTTTAAGGTTAGCTCTAAGGGACTTAACATCAGTAATGACGGCTTTTTCAAAGCCGCCTTTAGCAAGCTGCACAACTAAGTTATTTTCTAATTCTTGTTCTGATTGATAGGCCACATTAATTCCTTCTACTTCTATTCCCTAAACGAACATTTGCTGTAACAAGCCTTTTTTAAAGGTTTGAGTTAGTTCGACTTGTCGATTTACTGCATCTAATTTCTTATCTATTGCCGTCAAAAAGTCAGCAATTTTATCTTGCTCTTTTTCACAAGGTAAGTTTACAGGGAAGTTTAAGAAAGTCTCTGCATGGATTCGTTTGGCTTTACGACTTCCATCAGCCATATCTCCATACTTTTTATAAAAACGCTTTTGCTTAATGTATTCGAGAATAAAATACTTATTTATACCGCTCTCAATGTCAAAGCAAGGTAAGTCAACTGTTGTTTCTAAGCCATCCAGCTCATCAGGCACAATACCAAAAGCACAATTCAAAAAGTCCAGTTTACTGTATATGAACTGGCCTGATTTCCGCTTGTAATACTGTGTATTCTCACTGCCACCAAGTTTATCGTCTTTTTCAAAAACCCCTTTTCCCCATAGTTTTACGGTCATTTTTCGGGCTTTATCACCAGTGCTACCTTTAATCCTGCTTTCGGTCATCAAGTGGTTTAAAGTAACACTTTCCCAATCAGGAAAGTCATTGCCATTGTCATCTTTAAAGCGGATTTCTTGCTTAAATAGCTTTTGCATCACGCCTTTTTTATATTGAGTTAGCAAGTCATATTTTTCTTTAAGTAAACAGATTTTGTTATCTACAGAAGATAGGAAATCAGCTATTTTATGTTGCTCTTCTTTAGACGTGATTGATAATGGATATTCAAGCAGATCCTTAACTGCAATATTTGATTGATTGGCGTTACCTCGCTGAATTGACGTTATATAGTCAATATAACGAGGACTGTTTAAATAACGAAAAATGAAGTTACTTACGTTCTCATCATCAAATTCTAGCTTTAAAAGATTCTGATTTAATAAGTGTTCTTCACCTTTTTCAACAAATATTGCCCGACCAACAGCAGACTCTTTCAGATGAGGTCTAGAGCCAACGGTAGTGATTATCACTTCACCACTATTTATTATATATCTGCCATATTTACTTACATTTACTTGATCAATATATATTTTTTCATTATCGAGTTTTATAGAATCAGCGGATAAATCTGAAACTCTAATGATTCTTGCTCCAGAACATCTGTAATCTTCCGATTTAAATGCGAAACCTTTTTGATAATTGCTAACGTCCTTTAGTTTTGTTGTTGTCCATTCATGTTCAAAACTTGGAAACCTAAGTTTTGGTTTAAGCTCTTTAGTCATTACTTCTCTCCAAATGGTGAAGCAATGGATAACTCATTACAAAACTTGTTGATTTCTTGATCCAACTCGTTAATTTGCGTTTCAACTTTGACTATTTCACTAGCAACATCAGAAATACTCACCATTTCCTCTTCTTCAAACGTGTCAACGTATCTCGGTATATTCAAATTGAAGTCGTGCTCTGATTCAATTTCCGAGATAGGGGCTACGTATGAATATTTGTCATTGAACCCTCGAACATTGAATGCATCTAAAATAGCTTCTAAATCTTCGTCTCTCAGGTAATTTTGAGTCGTTGCTTTACCATAGTTTTGGCTAGCATCAATAAACAAAATATTGTCACTATGTTTACGGTTTTTCTTAAGAACCAAAATACAAGTTGGAATTGATGTGCCGTAAAATATGTTTGCTGGCAAACCAATAACTGCATCAAGGTAATTTTTATCTTTAATTAAATGCTTACGAATATGACCTTCGGCAGCTCCTCGGAATAACACACCATGAGGTAAAACTACTGCCATAATGCCGTCATCATCTAATTGATGAACCATGTGTTGAACAAAAGCAAAGTCGGCTTTTGAGGCTGGAGCAAGCTTGCCATAGTCTTGAAAACGTTCGTCAGTTAAGAAGCCTGCGGCTGCACTCCATTTTGCTGAAAACGGAGGGTTAGCTACCACAGCTTCAAAGCGCTTTTCAATATGGTGAGGCTGCTCTAATGTATCATCTTGTTGAATATCAAACTGGCGATAATGTACTCCGTGCAAAATCATATTCATCCGAGCCAGGTTATAAGTGCTAGGGTTAGATTCTTGACCGTAATAGTTACCGACTTCTTTTACTTCTTTGGCGACACGTAGCAACAATGAGCCAGAACCACAGGTTGGGTCGTAAACACTTCGCAATTTGTCTTTGCCAATAGTTACGAGCTTTGCTAGCAATTTTGAAACCATTGGAGGGGTGAAAATAATGTCGTTTTCGACAAATGAAAAATTGTTACCACCCCGTATTTATTGACTTAAAGAGTGGTAACAGTTTTTGAGGGATTTACTATAAAAACAGCAGCAAATTGAGGTAGGAAAATTCAGTTTTGTTACTAAATCTATCGCTTTTTATTGGATTGAGATAACACCGAACCTGCAAGTTCTTTTGTATCTTTACTGTACTTATCGCTTTGCAGTACCTTTGAAGCGAAATCCTCCATGTCAGCACCTGTTTGCTTGCTAGTTCCTTTTTGCGACAGAGCAGAACCAGCTAATTTTTTGGCGGTCTTAGAAGCATTAGGATCGGTTAATGTTTTAGCTGCCTTAGATGCCACACTTTGGGATGTTTTCTTTGTGTTTTTACTCATAGTAAATACCTCATGGTTGTTAATTTCATTATGTTAATTTAGAGTCCGTGTTTTAGCCTTTCAGCAAAGCCATTACGCTCAGCCAATACCTCATCGTACATGTTGTAAACCTGCTGAATGTGCTCCCACAATGACTGATTTTGCGTTCTCAAATCCTCGGCAAGCTCTTTATAATCAAGGTTCGATTTTTTTAACGATTCAACTTCTTTCTTAAGCTGTTCATTTTCAGTACCAACAGCAATAGACTCAGCTTTATGTTTCTGACGCTTTTGAGCGGTCTGAATATCCGGGATTTTCTCAGGGTTAAACTTGTAGATAGCAGAGTTTGAAATACCTAATCGTTTCGCAACTTGGCTAACGTTAATTTTTTCGTTGTTGGCTGCCATTTCAGACAAGGCCGTATCAATTTTGTCTGCCATTGTGATCTCAACTGATTCGCTCATATTAGGCTTCCTTCACTTTTATCGTTAACTGATCAATGATGATATTTGCGGCTTCAAGGTTGTCATTTAATGCCGTACTAAAGGCTTTTAATCGCTGCTTTATCTCTGACGGAAATTTTTCAAATGCAGCTAATTGCGATTCACATCGCTTTTTAACAACCAGCCAGTGTGGTAAATGTCGAGGTGTTGCAATGTAGCTATCGCACCATACACAGTGGCTTGGATCTGCTGCATTACGAACTTTACATTCCGATCCCTTGGTACAGTAACCATGTGACACGCCTCTAAAGTTGTTGGTATGTTTAGCAGCAAACGTGATCAACTCTTCCATATTTTTAAAGTGAGGGGTGCTTCCGGTGGTAAGGTCATCTGCCAGAATCTCAGTCAATTTGGCGATAAAGTTTTGTCCGCCTTTTCCTGCTAGCGTGCCGTCTTGTGCTGCGGTCACCATATCTTCCATTGCTTGCGATATCATAAACTCAGAGAAACTTTCGGTTAGTCCAATTAACTCCTCCATAGACTCATATCCCCGTTGGCTGTAAACCAATGACATCATGTTCTCTAAATGTTTGTACTGATACTTAATATCGTCTAAATCACCCAAACGATTTGCAACAGTAAACCACGCAAAGGTATGTCTAAATTGATGGGCGGTAAAATTGAAGAAATCACCTACTTTATATGGCTTCTTAAACTTTTTATGATTTGAGCTGACGGATTGGTAATTACACCCCATGCGCTCAAGTTCGGCAATATCGTGTTCAGTAACTCTTATCGAAAACATCTTGTTTATGTTGTTAAAGCCATTTTTAGTGGACTTAGTATTTAATGAAAACTCGCAAGATTTTTTATGGGGCGACACACCAAACAAAGTTCGATTACTCAAACCAAACTCTAAATTCAACTTACGCTTTCGTGGCAATAAATCGCTGTGATGTTTTAGGAGCAAGGCTGCACGCTCACGGTAAACAGAGCAAACTCTTGTGAGCAGTTTTACCGCCCGATAGGTGACTTCATTCGTGACCCATTCTAAGCTTTGGGTTTCATCTGTTGTTTTAGACAACAACGTCTTGATAAAGTATTTACCGTTTCGCTCAATAGCTGAATCATCAGTTAGTGCCATTGCTTCGCTATAACGCATACCTGTATAACTAACCACAAGCACAAAGGTATATCTGCGAACATTTTTAATCAGCTCATAATACTCGTCTAGTTCAGCAGATTCTGACTCATTTAATCCATCAACATATGTCGAGTTTTTAAGGTGTTTTTTCGGTGCGTATTCAACACCATCATTGAGTTTTGTTTGCAGGCTATGCCAATTATCGATAATCTTCTCAGCGGCATTGACATGCTCTTCGCTTGCTTTGAGAACTTGCTTCATTATTTGAATTGGAATGACTGAATGTTTATTTCTGCGCTCTTTTTTTAATGAGGTAAATGGCAAAAAATATTCATTCATTAAATCGTAAAACTGTTCGTTTTTGACCACTGAATATAGTTTTAACCAATAAATAGCATTTAACAGTGATTGAGCAAAAGATGAATGTTTCTGCAAGTCAGATGCTTGCACCAAGTCCAATATAATATTGCGCAAACGCAATTCTGGCAGTTGGTCTAAGTGTTCAAAGCTCTCGATGCCGTAACGTTCAAGCCATTTCGCAAGGCGTTTGAGATTAGCAATGGTTATACGAATCGAAGACCATGCAAGCGGATCCATGCCTTGTCCTGAGCCTTGCGTATACATACCAAGTGTTAGGGCTTTAAGTTGATATTGATACTTCGAGCCAACACCGTTAAAGGTTACGGATAAATTGTTGCCTTGCGAGAACCAAGAATCATCACCAAACAATGTGATCTGTTTTTTATTAGAGCGGATATACTGCCAAAGCGCTAACGGTGTGAGTTCGGCATCAATCGATGAACTATAAGGATTGATGCTGATAAGCCCATCAATCTTTAAACAGGCTTCTACAGCAGTTGAAATTCCCTTCATATAATATCTCCCACTGTCTTAACTGACGTTAATGCGAATGCCCAAAATGGATGTATTCCTTTTTCCGCCATCAACTCTTTTCCCTTAGTCACTGCCTTTGGGTTTTTAATTGCTACTTGCTCTAATATGTCATCAACACGCTGATGCAGTGCCGTAATCGCTTCCTGCTGAAATTCATTATTTTCAATATCAGAAATACTGGCTGACATATCTGCCAACACATAATCACGATAGCTTAGCAACTGCCAAACATGCTCAGGATCAGCGACTGTTCTAAAGTGCTTGCACCACACACACGCCAAAAAGTCACTGCACCACCCATTTTCCTTGCCGCCTGATAGATGCCGATGTTCTTTACCGTATTGTGATGCTTCTGCATCGTTTCCTTGCGATGCACACTCACCTGTAGGCGTTTTTTGAGCACGAACGTCATCAACCATTAACACCTTAATTTCCGGGTCAATTTCTCGGCCTGTAAAATAACGCTGCATGACATCTACTGCTGTATGCAGAGTTTGTTGTGTTTTTTCTTCGCTCACTCGTTGGTAGTGCTTGATGAACGTGTCGAAGGTATGAAGTTTTGCTGATTCATAAGCACGCATTTGCTTTGCCACTTCACGATAAAGGTGATTTGCACCATTCTTGCGAATGCGCATTGAGTCATAATTAACCGTGCAACCAAGTCGATTCAAGATAGATTTGATATGAGCAATGATATTGCCAGCAAATACACGACTTACATTGGTTTTTTCTTTGGAGATAAATAAATAATTTTGAGTATGCCGATCACCCAAGTGACGGTATCCGTGAGTTAGCGTATCTTTCACGTACACGATGTCTCGCATTACACTGTTTACTGTGCGACCATCTAAAGAATAGGTATCAATGTCATAGCCTTTTCTTGGTTTTTGAATTAATAGAGTAATGCTTTTCTTGGCAGTAGGTAGTGCGACATCAGCAATGTCACTCAATTCAATATCCGTCATGGGTGACGTATTCCAGCAACTTTTTACTTGGATTCGAGCAAAGTAAAGTGCTAGTAATTGCTTTACGTTATCCGTTTCTTTGATTCCCTTTTCAATGTAAAAAATCAATTCTCGTAGCTCGTCATCACTGTACAAATCTTCCATCTTTGCTCTTCTAGCGTGACGCTGATACCGCTTAAATGATATTTTAAAAGCTTCCACTACCTGCTGACCTGTGATTGACATCAGCCAACGCATGGCCCCCATGTATGATGTACCGCTACTCACACTAATCACTTTAGTTTTTACGTCACTTTGCAACTGCTGAAAGACCGCTTTTTGAATACAGTTATTTTTCATGCCTAAGCAGCTAACGCCATATTTTGAAAGCTCGTCTTTGAACGTTGGAGCAATATATTTCAATATCAGACGTCTAAGATGAGTAAACCGAGTATGTAGCGTTTCCATGTCGTAATTTTTTTCGGGCAGTAGCTCGGTTTCTGATTTATGTATTCGCTCTATTTCCGACATGATCTCCGGGCATGTCGAAGCAACATCGCTGTAATCAATTAATCGATACTTTCTTTTTTTTTCAAAATAAAAAGGCAGCAAATGATCAACGTAATCATGGCGATGAATCTCATGCCCAAAGTGCAGCTCTAGCACTATAAGCAACTCAGTGAATTGATCCCTTCTTAGTAATGTCTTAGCTTCTTTAAGCAAAGCAAATTCATCTTTCTTAAAGCCATCAAGCCCTTCATCAACAAAAGCGCATTTATACTTGTCAGCGACTATTCGAATGCTACTCACAATAGCAATAAAACGCCTAGTCATTGACACAACATCATGCTCTAGCTCTCCCTTAAATTTATCGGAATTAGCAAGCGCTTGAAGCTGTTCAACCAACAGTGGCTCAATATCGTTTAAATCAGTAACGTCTATGCATTTATCATTAATAGTGATTCGAATAACTTGAAAATGATCTGGCTTAAATGCGCTAAGCACCGAGAATAATGCCGGCTGAAGTACGCAGTGTTTATCTTTAATCGGGTATTCGTTAAAAACCTGTCTAAAGTGCATGGTTGAGTTAAACCATAGCAAACCATACTCATTAAGCTGCTCAGCGACTGAAGGAGATGCTTCACACAGCAGTTGTAAACATTTTTGCGCCATTTGTGCGTTAGAGAGTGTGGTGCTTCTTGCAAGCGTTGACCGCTTATCCCACGCACCTATGGCATCGTTAAGCTCTTTACCTAAGCGAAAGCTTTTCCGATACCAATGCAATAAATCAATATTTGTATCAAAAACTGAAACGGTGCTAGGTCTTGATTTGATCTTGGTTAATGCGGTTGCAAAATGAAATAAGCAACGCCTGAATAACACATCATCTTCTGGTTCGATATGTTGTGCCTGTATCTCTAGTTTGAGCCAATAGTCGTCTCGAAATAGCGAGTTAACATCTTGTATTAAACTCTGGCAATGGCTTCGCAACACTGAATAACGCAGCAACAGCCGTTTTAGAAAGCTAATGTGTAGTTTAATCCGTTTTTTACAGTTTTCGTCAGTTAAACATCTGCCTAGCTGCTCTTCCAACTGTGACAAATCAAGCACTGTATCAAGCATCTGCACCTCCTAATTGCTCAGCATGAAATGCATCTTCTTGTAGTGGAGTAACAAACTCACCAAATAATTTATCTACCCAACTCGCCATTTGCTTATCAAATGTCAGTGAGCGAGCGAAATTGATGTATTTTTGAGTCGTTGAAAAATCCGCATGACCCATCAACTGCATCAACTTGTATTGCACAAAGCCAATGGGCAGATTCTTATGGATTAGGAAACCAGCAAGGTTTGTTGCAAAAGTTGAACGTAAATCATGAAAATCACGTTTTAGTGTTTTCCCAAATGGCGCTAATTCCTTGCGCACTTTTGAGATCACATTGCCGATAGATTTACGAGACATGAAATTACCAGAGCGATTAAGAAACAGTGGAGCATCATCACAGTTACCATGTTCAAGCTGCCACTTAGCTAATCTTTCTTGATGTTCTTTGTCGTTACGATACTGCCAAAGTGATGTCATCAAGCCTTTTGACACCATTATAGTGCGTTCCTTATCGTACTTGCCGATTATGGTTACGTAATAAATTGCTTTATTATCCAAGGCAGGATCAACAACATGACTAGCAATAAAAGTGGCAATTTCTTCCGCACGCAAGCCGCATTGCACGGCTAAATCTACTCGCAATTTAGCACCTTGTTTTGTCAGTTCCTTGCTGGCATAGAGCAGCTTCAATTCATCTTGGCTGTAAGGTGATAAACCTGCATCGCCTGATTTCTTTTGCTTATACTTTTTAGGGATCAGCAAATCAGTCGTGGTAATGGTAAAGCCTTTTTCCTCACTCCCGTAGTCGGTAAACAGCAAATCTAAACCGCCATCTTTGCGCTTTTTCTTAATGACCTTGGTTTTATATTTGAATGGCACTTTATCAATTCTGCGTTGCTTTCTTGCCCACTCGTAAAACTGCCTAACATGGTTGATGTATAGGTTTGCCGTATCTCGGTCGATATCCTTTGCAATCACTAGTTCTATAAGGTGCTTGCGATAGCGGTACACAGGAAGCCAATATTTCGCTTTATCACTGTCACTTACGGCATAAACCTCATGCCAGTCCACGTTATTCTTCTCAACCCATTGCAAAAACAAACTCATCGAATTTGCTAATGACTGCACAGTAATAAGCGACACGCCACCAAGAGGGTTCTTTTTACCGCCACGTTTAGGCGGCATAAAAAGCCCTTTATACCTGTGCTCTAAGAATAAATTGATTTCGAGAGCGTCCTGAATTCGTACCAGCGATAACACTCTAGGGAAACGCTCAATAATGCGATCTTCATGAAAAGCGATAGTGCGTTGACCTTCCTCATCAACGTTCGATACGTAAGGCAGGCTGCCTAAATTTACAGCTTGTTTTACAACTTTGGGATAATTGCCACTCAAATTAAATGCTCCATTTCAATACTGCAAAATATACGTATAAGCATTTAAGGTGTCAACAACAAATTGCAGTATTTGATTACTGCAAAAATAAATTGACCTAGCCAACAATGTCAGCCACAATAATTTTCATTAAATTAATTCCGATTTTGTAACGCCAGTTGGTCATATTCCATTGGCGTTTGTTTGCTTTTTGAGCAAGTCGGTTTACTGAACACAACCAAGGTTTAACGTTCATGAAAGCAAAAATACGCCAAGCTGCACAAGAGCAGCGCCTGAGTGATATTGCCGATATCCGCTTAGGCCACCCTTTTCGTGGCACGGTAAAGCAATACGACAATGGTGACGTAAATGTTGTTCAAGTAAGGGATACCGAGGCAACGGGTGAAATCAACCAATACACTATGGTTGAAACCGTATTAAATACTAAGAAACAACCCGACTGGTTACAAAATGGTGATGTGTTATTTGTCGCTAAAGGGGCAAAACATTACAGCGTATTAGTAGAACAGGTATTAGAGCGAACAGTCTGCTCACCACACTTTTTTGTGGTGCGTTTAAAGCCTGAGTTTAAAGATGTGATCGTGCCCGATTTCTTATGTTGGCAACTTAACCAACAACCTGCACAGCGTTATTTTAAAGCGACTGCTGAGGGTTCAATGTACCTAAGTATTCGCAGGCAAGTGCTAGAGAATGTACCCATTAAGGTACTTAAGTTTGAGGAGCAAAAACAGCTAGCTGCAATGCACCGCTGCGGTGTTAGAGAGCAAAAAGTATTACAAAAGCTTATTGAAAATAGGCAGCAACAATTAGAAGCCATTGCTATTCACGCACTTGAAAGCGTTGGCTAAAACAAAACAGATTAAGAATTAATAATAAGGACTTAAAAATATGACCACAACCAACCAAATCAATCAGGATGATATCAACAAAGCAGTATGGGCTGCTTGTGACACCTTTCGTGGCGTGATCAGTGCCGATACCTATAAAGACTTTATACTCACCATGCTGTTTTTAAAGTACATCTCTGATGTTTATAAAGATGAATACAACAAACTGGTTGCGCAATATGGTGACAACCCAGATTTAATCCACGCCATGATGTCGAAGCAACGCTTTGTGCTGCCAGAAGGCGCTAGCTTTTGGGATTTATATGAAAAGCGTTATGAAGCAGGCAATGGTGTGCGCATTGATAAGGCCTTACACGCTATTGAAGAAGCCAACGGCAGTAAGCTTAAAAACGTATTCCAAGACATCAGCTTTAACACTGACCGCTTAGGCCAAGAAAAACAAAAGAACGACTTACTTCGCCACTTGTTAGAAGATTTTGGTAAAGATATTTTAGATTTAAGCTCAGAGCGTGTGGGCAGTTTAGATATCATCGGTAATGCCTATGAATATCTTATCAAACACTTTGCCGCTGGCAGTGGTGCTACCGCTGGCGAATACTATACCCCACCAGAGGTATCAACCCTTTTAGCAACGGTTTTAGAGCCAGTTGAAGGCGACCAAATCTGCGATCCATGTACAGGGAGTGGCTCATTGCTTCTTAAATGTGGTGCGATGGTGCGTAAAAACTCTGGTTCTAAAAAATACGCCTTGTTTGGGCAAGAAGCGATTGGTTCGACTTGGGCGCTCGCCAAAATGAACATGTTCCTACATGGTGAAGATAACCACCGTATTGAATGGGGCGACACCATTCGTAACCCACTGCTAAAAGAGAAAGACGGAAACGGCTTACTGCACTTTGATGTAGTTACTGCTAACCCCCCATTTTCATTAGATAAGTGGGGGCATGATGATGCCAGTAACGACCCATATGGGCGTTTCAGACGTGGTATTCCACCAAAAACCAAAGGTGACTATGCATTCATCAGCCACATGATTGAAACGCTAAAACCCGAAACAGGTCGCATGGGTGTGGTTGTGCCACATGGTGTGTTATTTAGAGCATCAAGTGAAGGCAAAATTCGTCAACAACTGATTGAAGAAAACTTGCTAGATACCGTGATTGGCCTGCCAGAAAAGTTATTTTTCGGCACAGGCATTCCAGCCGCTATCTTGATATTTAAAAAGCACAAAACAGACAACAATGTCTTGTTTATTGATGCCAGTCGTGAGTTTAAATCAGGCAAAAACCAAAACCAGCTAACTGACGATAACATTAAAAAGATCATCGACACTTATAAAGCTCGTGAAAACGTTGATAAATACGCTTACCTTGCCAGTTTTGATGAAATCAAAGAAAACGACTTTAACCTCAACATCCCTCGCTACGTTGATACCTTTGAAGAAGAAGCTGAAATTGATTTAGTAGCAGTTCGCACTGAGCGTGTACAGCTTAAAAATGAGCTGCAAACCCTTGAAGCAGAAATGGAAGGCTATTTAAAGGAGTTGGGTTATGGTGCCTAATGGATGGGAACAAAAAGCGTTTGGTGAGGTTGTTAAATTATCAAAAAGTAAATATGACCCAAAGAAATCGACAGATTGCTTTCCTTGTATTGAGTTAGAGCACATAGTTCAGGAAACAGGGCAATTAACTGGTAATGTACCAGCTTCCAACCTAGGAAGTACCAAAAACAAATTTAAAGCTGGAGATGTAATTTTCGGTAAGTTGAGGCCATACTTGAGAAAGTATGCACAACCAAATTTTGATGGCGTTTGCTCATCAGAGATCTGGGTTTTTTCAGCGACAAAAAAAATTATTAACCCATATTTATTTCAGCTTGTTCAAACGAATCAATTTATCTCAGAAGCAAATAAGTCCGCTGGTTCAAAAATGCCAAGGGCTGACTGGGGTGTTGTATCTGAAATGATATTTCCTTTACCACCACTCCCTGAACAACGCAAAATCGCCAATATTCTATCCACTTGGGATAAAGCGATTAGCACTACCGAGTGCCTAATTACCAACAGTAAACAGCAAAAAAAAGCCCTCATGCAACAACTGCTCACTGGTAAAAAACGTTTTGCTGGATTTACTAAAGACTGGAAGCAGATCCATCTAGGCGACATTGGTAAATGTATTACAGGCTTAACTTATAAACCATCGGATACTGTTGATGATGGAATGCTTGTTCTCCGCTCATCAAATATTCAAGACAGCAAGCTTGCTTTTGAAGATAACGTTTTTGTAAATGTAGACTTAAAAGTTAAATCAAAAACTCAAGAAAACGATATTTTAGTTTGTGTTCGAAACGGCAGTAAAAATCTCATTGGTAAGAGTACTCTTATCAAAGGCCGAGCTATTGGACAAGCTCACGGTGCATTTATGACTCTCTTTAGAGGTAAATACCCTCTATATGTGAGTCAACTTTTTCAATCAAATGAGTTTTTTAGGCAAGTAAATATGAATTTAGGGGCGACCATAAATTCAATTAATACTAGTGATCTGCATAAATTCAAGTTCTCCATTCCGACAGATGAAAACGAAATAAATGCAATCGCTGCCTGTTTGTCAAATGCAGAAAAAGAAATTGAAGTCTTACAACAACAGCTTGCTGACCTAAAGCTAGAAAAGAAAGCCCTAATGCAGCAACTGTTAACTGGCAAGCGCAGAGTAACTCTAAATTAAAAGGATATTGGTCATGGAAGCAAAACTGAAAGAAAAAATATCAAATGAGTGTGCTCGTATCGAAGAAGATTCAGAGCACTCTTTTAAAGGCCACTATAACGCTGCTGAGTTTTGGGGACATATAAACCTTTTGTTGGGGCTGCCTGCTGCACTTTTAGGTGCTGTAGCAGGTGGAACATCAGCTACGGATGGCTCACAAGCCATGGTGACGGGAACGGCATTTTTAGCTACCGCTTTAATAACCTGTGTCACATTTCTTAAGCCTAGTGAGAAGTCAGACTCACACAAAAATGCAGGTAATTTATACCAGTCTTTGCGAAATCAGACGAGACTATTCAGGGAGTTGGAATTGGTTGAGACTCTTCCTGATGAAGAGGCCAAAAAAAGGCTAGTAGCACTTGCTAGTCGTAGAGATGAACTTAATGCATCCATGCCTTCTATTCCCAGAAAAGCATATGAAAAAGCAAAACAAGATATTGATGATGGACGAGCTGAATATAAAGTTGATAAGGAGAGCTAAATGTCTGTAAACAGTTATTTGAAGGGGTTGGCTGATTCAGCAGTTATCAGGCATAGCGAAAAAGAAAGTATCAATCGCTCCATTTCTACATTGCAGACAAGGCTGAATAACTATTTTGGTAATCAGTTGTCACAGCACTTTATTTTTGGCTCTTTTACAAGAGGTACGATACTTCCTCGGAGTATGGATGGAAAATCGGATATTGATTATATGGTTGTTTTCGATGATTCGAATTATAAGCCCCAGACATACTTAAATAAACTAAGGCAGTTTGTTGAGCTTTACTACTCCCGTTCTGAAATTACTCAGTCGAATCCGACTATTGTTTTAACATTAAATCACATCAAATTTGAATTGGTTCCGGCAATTAATAGCATTTGGTCTGGATTACAAATTCCAGCAAAAAGAGCGGAGCTAAATGACTGGATTAGCACATCGCCAAATGATATCAACCAAACACTTACCAACACTAATCAATCAAATAAAAACCTGATTAAACCCATGATTAGGTTAGTTAAATATTGGAATGCATGTAACAACTATCCGTTTGCTTCTTTTGAGTTAGAAAAAGAACTTGCTGAACGGTCGTACATACTGGTTAGTTTGATGACTTCAGGCCAATTAAAAGATTACTTCTTTGATGCGATTGACTCTTTAAGTTTGAATTGGGGAGCTGCCCAATATAAACACGATGCACTGAACCGGGCTAAATCAATAGTCCAAGAAGTCAAAAATGATTTAGATAATGGTTGGACTTACTCTGCTGAATCAGGAATTAAAAAACTCTTACCTGAAGTCGTCACAACAAAAAGTTTACTTGGAGGATTTTAACTATGGTTAGTTCGTTAAACTTTCAAGAGGAATTCAGCGCAAAAATACCAGCGCTTTCGTTGATTACTAATTTAGGCTACACCTTCATTCCACCAAGTGAATGTGAAGCGTTACGTGGAAATACGTTAGCAAGCGAAAAGAAAAGCACTCATCAGGTCATTTTATTGCCTGTAATGCGTGCTTTTTTAGCAAAGCAAACATTCTCATTTGCGGGTAAGCAACATACATTATCAGAGGCTGCGATTGATAAGGTGATGCACGAGCTGAATCCTGCTATGAACTTAGGGCTAAAAGCGGCTAATGAGAAAATCTACAATGCGCTAATGTATGGCGTGAGTGTTACTGAGTTTATAGATGGAAAGAAAGCCTCACCCACCATTAAGCTTATTGATTGGCACAATCTTGATAATAACCAATTCCATTTTACTGAAGAGTTAGTGGTTCAAAATGCCGAAGGCACTGGCAATCGCATTCCAGATATTGTGTGCTTTGTGAATGGCTTGCCATTAGTGGTGATTGAGGCGAAACGCCCGGATTCAAATAAAGAAGGAAAATCGACCAACGCTGAAGCGATTTCTCAGCACATTCGAAACCAAGGTCAGGCTGAAATTCCTCACTTGTATGCCTATAGTCAATTGCTATTAGCAGTAAATGGGCATGAAGGTTTATATGCCACATGTGGCACCCCTGAAAAGTTCTGGGCGAAATGGAAGGAAGAACAAATACCCGAAGCGGAATTTGTGAGACTTAAAAATCATAAATTGAGCGATGAACAATTAAATGGGCTGTTTGATCATCGTCCTGTCAAAGCAAAAGATGATTACCTGTCACTTCTAGCAGCTGGTGACCTAACCGTTACTGATCAAGATAGGCTTATTATCAGCTTACTCCGCCCAGAGCGCTTGCTTGATATGACTCGCCTGTTTACCTTGTTTGATAAAAAAGCAGGCAAGATTATCGCTCGATACCAACAGGTATTTGGCATAAAAGCACTTATTGAACGCATTAATACGTTTGATGATTCAGGTGCTCGTGAAGGTGGTGTTATTTGGCACACCACGGGTAGCGGTAAGTCATTTACTATGGTGTTTTTATCCAAAGCGCTTATTTGGCTTGAAGAGCTTGCACAATGCCGAGTGATCATAGTTACAGACCGTGTGGACTTAGAAGATCAACTAAGCAGAACCTTTGCATCTGGCGGTGTATTAACTGACCGAGATAAGAAAGATGCGATGGCGACCACTGGTAAGCGTTTAGCTGAACAAATCGGTAAAGGTAATGAGCGAGTTATCTTCTCGATCATTAATAAGTTTGGCTCAGCGATTAAATACAAAGAATGTTACAACGACAGCCCAAACATTATTGTACTTGTGGATGAAGGCCACCGAAGTCAAAACGGTGAAAATAATATCCGTATGCAGCAGACGCTGCCTAAAGCTGCCTATATTGCTTTTACGGGTACGCCACTGTTAAAGGACGATAAAACCGAAAATAAATTCGGTAAGATCATCCACAGCTACACCATGCAGCAAGCGGTTGAAGATAAAACCGTAACCCCACTGTTATACGAAGAACGAATTCCAGAGCTGAACGTTAACGACAAAGCCATTGATGCATGGTTTGAACGCAGTACCAGTAAATTAACTGATAAGCAAAAAACGGATTTAAAGAAGAAGTTTTCTCAAAAAGGTCAGATCTACCAAACCGAAGGTCGAATTGACCTGATTGCATATGATATTGCAGACCACTTCCAAAACTTTAAACAGCAAGGCTTAAAAGGCCAGCTAGCTTGCGACTCCAAAGCCTCTGCTATTCGTTATAAGAAGGCATTGGATAAAATAGGCACGGTTACATCAGTTGTGGCGATGTCGGCTCCTGATACCCGTGAGGGCCACGAGGCGGTTGATCAAGAAAGTAAGGACATTGTGCAAAATTGGTGGAAGGCTAACGTTAATAAAATGGACGAAAAATCCTACACCAAAGCCATTATTGAAGACTTTGGCAGAGACGATGGCCCAGACATCATGATTGTCGTTGATAAGCTGCTGACAGGCTTTGACGAACCAAAGAATACGGTGCTTTACATCGATAAGCCCCTTAAAGAGCACAACCTCATCCAAGCGATTGCCCGTGTTAACCGATTGCATAGTAAAAAGCAGTTTGGTTACTTAATTGATTACCGAGGCATTTTAAAAGAGCTTGATACCACCATTGAGAAGTACCAAGACCTTGCTGAACGTACACAAGGCGGCTTTGATATTGATGATCTAAAAGGTTTGTATAACCGCATGGACACGGAATACAAAAAGCTTACCAATCTGCATAGCGATTTATGGGCAATATTTGATGGTGTTAAAAACAAACAAGATGGCCCAGCGCTTCGCCAAGCGTTAGCGCCTAAGGTGAATGATGTTGATGGCAAGCTTGTTGATACGAATATTAAAAAACGTGATGACTTCTACTCAGCACTGACCGCATTTTCAAACTGTATGAAAGTAGCATTGCAATCAGCAACCTACTTTGAAGATAAGTCATTCGATAACAAGCGTGACTTGTACAAACGTGACTTAAAAGCGTTTGTCGATTTGCGTAAACAAGTGCGTGAAGATGCTGACGAAACCATTAATTATGATGAATACGCTGAAGATATTCGCAGCCTTCTAGACAAGCACATTGCTGGTATTGAAGTTAAAGAGCCTGATGGTGCTTATTTGGTTGGTAATTTAGGAAAGGACGTTAAGCCACAGGATATGAGCGATGACGAAGCTCGTAACCAGACTGATAAAATCACAGGTCGAATCACTAAGATGATCGAGCAAGAATTAGCAGATGATCCTTATGCACAGGAATATTTCTCTAAGATGCTTAAAAAGGCGATTGAAGATGCCAAAGCGATGTTTGATGCACCAGTTAAGCAGTACATCCTTTTTGCTGATTTTGAACAAGAAGTGAAAGAGCGCAAGGTGGCTGATGTTCCTAATGATTTTGTAGATGACTCCGGCAAGTTAAATAAACATGCACAAGCGTACTTTGGTTTGTTTAAGCACCTATTTGATGGTGACTTCTTGACTGAAAAGGAGCTCGATAACGACAAGTTAGTAGCTTTGGCGTTTAATATTGATGAAGTGGTGAATACAGCTGTTGCTGAGTATTCAATCAATCCTGCGGAGATCGAAAACGCTATTCACATGAAACTGTTGCCGCTGTTATTTGCTGATCTTGGCCTTGATAACGCCCAAAAGCTGATTGAAGAAGTGCTTAAGATCACTCGATTAGGCTTAGCAAGGGGCTAACAAGCGTGACTAGACAAGCCGTTGCTGCTGAGATCAGAACAACAACCAGTGAACGAGGTGTTTTTACCTATGGTAACGACACCATTCACTATGATGTTATTCGTAAAACCATGCCAGCTGAAAATGCTAAAAAAACAGCACGCAAGGTAATTATTAAGGTTCACCCTGATCAGCGTGTTGTGGCTACAGTGCCACATGATGCAAGTGATGATGCTATTCAAGATGCCATGCATAAGCGTGCCAGATGGATTTGGCAAAGCATTGATGAATTTGCTAAACAAAAAGATACGGTATTACCCAAATGCTACGAGAGCGGTGAAACTCAGTTTTATCTAGGCAAGCGCTATGTACTCAAGGTAATTGTTGATGCCGAGCAAGTACCTAACGTAAAGCTAAGCCGTGGCAAATTGAACGTAACAATCAAGCATGAAGTAAGTAAAGATATTGATGATCGGTTGGTGAAAATTAAACCGCTAATCGACAAGTGGTATCAACACAAAGCTAAAGCCATTTTTCATGAGCGACTAGCCGAATTGCTTCCGAAAGCGACTTGGGTAACAGGTATTCCTTCATTTCGTGTAATGGCAATGAAAAAGCAATGGGGAAGCTGCTCAACCAAAGGCAACTTGATGCTCAACCCTCACCTCGTTAAAGCACCAAAAGAATGCATTGATTACGTGATACTACATGAGCTTTGCCATATTGCAGAACACAACCACAGCGAACGCTTCTGGCGTTTATTAACTCAAGTAATGACGAATTGGATAGAAGTAAAGGCCAAATTAGATGACATGGCGGAGATGTATTTGAATGAGTGATTTTAATCACCCTATTGAAGAGCTTATTCATTCTACCAGGTAGTGTTTAGAAGCCTTCATCCTGATCAAAACCAAGGCTTCATTACAATATTTTTCTTC
>CEPX01415146.1_pt1 | contig 19212 bp, 32 predicted proteins | sample 361361 | NCBI WGS metagenome assembly CEPX01 (sample SAMEA2619974, study PRJEB7988) | marine metagenome | biome: marine biome (ENVO:00000447); feature: mesopelagic zone (ENVO:00000213) & marine oxygen minimum zone (ENVO:01000065); material: "saline water (ENVO:00002010), including plankton...
TTGTCATAATCCCGCATCACAAGCTGGGAATCTATCTGCTTTACTGTTTCAATTACAACTGACACCACGATTAATAGCGATGTGCCGCCGATTACCAGATTTGTTCCAGTGAAATTCTGCAAAATGATAGGAAGGATGGCTATAGAGCTCAAAAAAAGCGCTCCAGCTAAAAGAATCCTATTTGAAACCGAAGAAAGATAATGCGCTGTTTCCATTCCCGGCCTAATACCTGGAATAAATCCTCCTTGGCGCTGAAGATTTTCTGAAATCTGATCTGGCTTGAATATGACAGCAGTATAAAAATAAGTAAATCCAAATACCAATAAGAAATATACAATAGCATAAACCGCTCCATTAGGATCAAAAATATCAATTACAAAATTAGCTATTTGCTGCAATAGTATAACACTGGATTCTGTAAAAAACTGCGCTAATAATGGAGGAAACAAAACAATTGAAATCGCGAAAATAATTGGAATCACTCCAGCTTGGTTCACGCGCAAAGGAAGATGGCTTTGAACTCCCCCGCCCGGGCTATTGCCGCGGCTGAATTTCGCATAAGTAACAGGAATATTGCGCTGGCCCTCTGTAATAAACACAACCCCAGCGACTGTGACAATAGCGATAATCGCGAACAAGATGATGTTTATCAACTGGGATTGGTCATATGTGGAAAATACCCTTAACAAAGCAGTTGGCAAACCAGAAACAATACCAGCGAAAATCAAGAGTGAAATTCCATTGCCAACTCTCCTTTCGCTGATAAGCTCTCCAAGCCACATCAAGAATACAGTTCCAGCTGACACCACAACCATTGTCATTACAATCTGCACAGCTGACATATTTCCTAAAAGATTAGCCCCAGAACTTCCGCCTACTCTCTGCAAAAATATTATAAATCCATAAGATTGGATTAAAGCCAAAGGGATAGTTGCAATGCGGGTCCATTGATTGATTTTCTGCCTTCCAGCTTCTCCTTCTTTTTGCATTTCTTCAAACTTAGGAACAATCATTCCAAGAAGCTGGAAAATAATAGATGAAGTAATATATGGCCCAACACCAAGCATAACAACAGAAAAATTCTCCAAACCTCCGCCAGTAAGTATGTTCAAAAGCCCAAGAATCTGATTTGAGCTGAAAAATGCCTGCAAGCCTTGAGTATCAACTCCTGGTATAGGAACATGGGCTAGTACGCGGAATATTATAAAAATTAAAAGCACAAACAAGATATCATTCCTGATATCCCGAGTTGACCAAATCTGTTTGAGTTTTTTAGCTACCATATTAAGTATGAATTTTATGATTCATCCTTTTTCTTAGAATCATTTTTTTCTGCGGCTTCTTTTTTTGGAGTCTCACATTTGCCTCCAGCATCTTGTATAGCTTTTTTAGCTGAATCACTGAAATAATCTAACTTGACTGTAAGCTTTTTTGTTATTGTACCATTGGAAAGCACTTTTACGCCACCTTTGGTTTTGCTAATAAGGCCTTTTTTAATTAATACTGAACTAGTCACAACATCTCCATCCTTAAAATTTTCATCTAAAACAGAAAGATTAATTATAGCGATAGCAGCTGACGCGCGCTTAAAACCGCGCAATTTAGGCGTTCTAATTAAAAGCTGCTGAAAAGCGGCTCTTTTGGCTATGCCCTGCCTGCCTCCGCTGCGAGATCTCTGTCCTTTAAGTCCGCGAGTTGCATATGTTCCTTTGCCAGAAGCATTTCCCCTGCCAACTCTCTTTTTTTTACGAGAAAGCTTGCTTGGTTTTTTTAAATTATTTAGTGAATATGCCATACTTATTCTTCTTTATCAGATTTTTCATTGTTTGGTTCATCCTTGCGCGGCTTTCTCAAAGTTTCTAAAGCTTTAACCAAAGTTTTCGCATTATTAACTTTGTTTCCTGTGCCAATGATTTTTCCAACCACGTCTTTAATTCCAGTAAGCTCAAATATCTGCCTAATAACGCTTCCCGCGATAATTCCAGTTCCGCTTGGAGCTGGCTTAAGCAGAATTTTAGCGCTGTTTGTGCGTATTCTAACTTCATGCGGAATAGTGCCTGATTCAGTAGTTTCAATTTTAACAAGATGCTTTTTAGCGTCATTAGTGGCTTTACTTATAGCAAGCTGAACATCTGCTCCTTTTGCTATTCCTATTCCTACTTTTCCTTTTTTATCGCCAATAGCCACAGTTGCCCTAAACCTCATTCGCTTTCCTCCTGCCATAACACGGGTTACGCGGGCCAAATCCAAAATTACCTGATCAAACTCATCTCTTTGTTCGCCGGCTTTATCTCTTCCTCTGCGGTTTCGTTGTTGTTTTCCTTGTGCCATAAAATTAAAACTTTAATCCTGATTTTCTTAAACTTTCTGCCAATGCTTTTATTCTGCCATGAAACTGCTTTGGGCCGCGGTCAAACACCACAGTCTTGACACCAGCTTCAATAGCTTTTTTACCTAATGCTTCACCAAGCTGACTGGCTCGCTCTGTTTTAGTTCCCTTTAATCCTTTTGTAGACCCAGAAGCAAGTGTTGCGCCTTTTGAATCGTCAATAATCTGCACAAACATTCCAGATAAGCTTGATTTAACTGAAACGCGAGGCTGGTTCGCGGACCCTGAAATATTGCTGCGAACACGCGCTTTTCTTTGCTTAGTATTTAATTGTTTCTTAATAATAGACATATATTATGCTTCTGTTCCTTTTACTACTTTGCCCACCTTGCGCCTAATTTGTTCATCACTATACTTTATTCCTTTTCCTTTATAAGGCTCGGGCTTTCTAATTTTGCGTATATTAGCAGCTGTTTCTCCTACTAATTGCTTATCTATCCCATTGATAGTTATAGCATTACCTTCTACCTTGGCTTCAATGCCTTCTGGAACATCAAATTCAACTGCATGCGAATATCCAACATTTAAAACAAGCTTTTTTCCTTCCAGCTTTACCTTGTATCCAACTCCGTTTATTTCAAGCTTTTTTTCAAATCCTTCTGTTACGCCTAATACAGCGTTAGATATTAAGCTTCTTGCAAGACCCCAAAAAGCTGCTTGCCTGCTGTCTTCTGGCTTTGGCACGCTAACATGGATCTCTTTATCTTTTTGCTCAACCTTAACCTTTGGCGGAATAGCAACATTAAGCTCTCCTTTTGGTCCTAAAACTTTAACAACAGCACTATCAATTGTGCTTGTAACGCCATCAGGAAGTTCAATGGGTTGTTTGCCAACTCTAGACATATATTTAGTATATTTCGCAAATTACTTCACCTCCTAAACCTTGCTTTTTTGCTTGTTTGTTTGTCATAAGCCCAGCTGGCGTGGAAATTACAGCAATGCCATATCCATTTAATACTTGAGGCATTTCATCTTTCTTGGCATACACCCGAAGTCCGGGTTTGCTTACGCGCGCCACATGCTCAATTGAGGCTGATCCTTCGCCATTATACTTAAGCTCAATTTCAATTGCTTTTTTGTGGTTATCATCAATTTCTTTAACCATGCCAATATACTTTTCTTGTGAAAGAAGATTCGCAAGCTTAAGCTTAAGCTTGGAATAAGGCACAACAACTGTTTCGTGCTTTGCACGCAAGCCATTTCTAATTCTTGTTAACATGTCTGATATTGGGTCTGTCATCATATAATTACCAGCTAGATTTTTTTACTCCAGGCAATTCACCTCTGCGCGCAAGCTCTCTAAAGCAGATTCTGCACAAATCAAAGTCCCTCATATAGCCTCTGTTTCTGCCGCATTTCCAGCATCTGCGAACCACCCGAGTGCTGAACTTGGGTTTTCTATTTGCTTTAACTTTTAGAGCTGTTCTTGCCATAGATATATTATTATTTTTGATTATCTTTTTTAAATGGAAATCCTAATTCTTTTAGCAATGTAAGGCCGTCTTTATCATCTTTAGCAGTTGTGACGATCGTGACTTCTACTCCATGAAGCTGCGCCACATCATCTGCTGCTGTTTCTGGAAAAGCATTATGCTCGTTCAAGCCAATTGTGTAATTTCCTTTTCCATCAAATGCTTTAGCAGATAATCCGTTAAAGTCGCGAACACGGGGCAATGTTACATTAGTCAGCCTATCCAAGAAATCAATTGCGCGCTTTCCCCGCAAAGTAACTTTTGCGCCCACTGTCATTCCTTCGCGGATTTTGAAATTAGAAATTGATAAACGAGCCTTGGTTGCTATTCCTTTTTGTCCTGTAATTTTTGATAAAGTGTCTAAAACCTTTTCCTCGCTGGCATTTCCACCTTGCTTAACTCTGGCATTGATTATTACTTTTTCAACTTTAGGAGTTGCGTGCGCGTTTTTTATGCTGAACAATGCTTCCCTTTTCGGCAAAACTTGATCCTTGTAAATTGTTCCAATTGATTTATACATATTTAAATCTGGGCTTTGCACTTTTTACATGCTCTGGCTTTTGCTTTGGTTTCTGGATTTTCAGTATGAGCCACGCGCGTTGTTTTTCCGCATTGCGGACACACAATCATTACATTTGATACCTGAATAGGCGAAGGAAACTCAATCTTTTGTCCTTGCTGTTCTTTTTTCTGAGAGCGTAGATGTTTTGACAAAACATTTATGCCTTCCACAGACACGCGATTAAGACCAGGAAGCACTTGAATCACTTTTCCTGTTTTTCCTTTGTCTTTTCCAGCCATAACCTTAATTGTATCGCCTTTCTTAATTCTCATATTTATACCCTTGGGTGTTATAAAACTTCTGGAGCTAAAGAAATAATTTTTGTAAATCCTTTTGTACGCAGTTCTCTTGCCACTGGGCCAAAGATTCTTGTCCCACGAGGATCTTTTGAGCCTTTTTCAGTTAAAAGCACTGCAGCGTTTTCATCAAATCTAATATATGAACCATCTTTTCTGCGAACTTCCTTTTTGCTGCGAACCAAAACACCTGGCACTACATCACCCTTTTTAACCATAGTATGAGGCTGCGCTTCTTTAACCACAAGCGTCATTAAATCGCCGATTTTTGCGTATCGCTTTTTATTGCCGCCTAATACAGTAATGCATTGCAATAGCTTTGCTCCAGTATTATCAGCTGAATTCATTTTTGACATGAACTGCACCATATTATTTTTCTTGCGACTGGTTACTGATTACACGCCATCGCTTTGTCTTTGAAATAGGGCGAATCTCTTCTATTATAACTTTATCGCCTACTTTAAGATCATCTTTGCGATAATCACACGCATATCTCTTGCTTACTGTGTAGCGCTTGCGATATCTAGGATGAACTTTTACCCTGTCAACCTTAACCATAACCGTGTTTTGCATAGCAGTGCTTACGACCTGGCCTTGAAAATGGCGCTTAATCTTTGGCTTATCAGTTGTTTTTGCTTGTTCCATATAATATTATTTTTCTGACTTTTGAGGCTTATTATTATGCTTTAATTGATGCATTTTAGTCAAGATCATGGCAATTTCTTTCTTTACCTTACCTATCTCATGAACCTGCTTTAAAGCGCCAGACTGAACTTTAAATTTAAAATCAACCAGCTTTGATTTAGCATCTGCTAAATCCTTTTCCAAAACATCCATTGGTTTGTTCTTGATTTCTATCCACTTCATATAATTATTCTTTTACTATAAATTTAGTTTTTAAAGGCAGCTTATAAGCAGCCAAGCTCATTGCCTTTTCAGCTATTTCCTGATCCACTCCATCCATTTCAAATAATACAGTGCCCCTTTGAACTGGAGCTACATATCTATCCACATTTCCTTTGCCAGAACCCATTGGAACTTCACTTCCTTTTGCAGTAACTGGCTTATCTGGAAATATGCGAATCCAAATTTTTCCGCCGCGCTGAACATATCTTGTCATGGCCCTTCTTGCCGCTTCTATCTGTCGGCTTGAAACCCAGCTATTAGTAATAGCCTTTAATCCATAAGCTCCATAACTCAAGCTAGTCTTTCTAGCTGCTTTTCCGCGCAATCTGCCTTTTTGCGACTTTCTATATTTTACTTTTCTCGGGACTAGCATATTATTCTTTTTTGCTGGTTATTTTCTTAATTTGCTTTAATACATCGTCTGATCCGCTTTTTTCCTGCTTGTCCTGGTCATCCAGAACCTCGCCTTTGTAGATCCATACCATAACACCTATTACTCCGTAGGTTGTTTGCGCTTCTGCTAAGGCGTAATCAATGTTCGCGCGCAATGTGTGCAATGGTATAGATCCCCAGCTCAAAGTTTCTGTTCTCGCGATTTCCGCGCCATTTAACCTTCCTTTAACGCGGACTTTTACGCCTTTTGCTCCTGCTTTTTTAACATTTTCAAGAGCCTGCTTTACTGCTCTGCGGTAAGGCATTCTTCGCTCTAAATCAGATGAGATATTCTGCGCCACAACAGCGGCAGAGAGCCCGCTTTGCCGCACTTCATGAATATTCACTTTTACTTTTACTCCTTGATCTACTACATTTTTTTCTACTTCTTTTTTCAAAAGCTCTATTCCCTCGCCTCCTCGGCCAATCACCATTCCTGGTTTTGCTGTATGAATGTTGATGTTAAGCTCTGCGTCTTTTCCGCTTCTTTCTATTCCAATCATTTCAACTCTGGCATCACGAAGCTTCTTAAGCAAAAACTGCCTAATTTTAATATCTTGCTGAAGATGGTTTCTATACTGATTGCTAGGAGCAAACCACTTAGACTGCCAGTCTTCAATAATTCCTAATCTATGATTTTTTGGATGTATCTTTTGTCCCATATTATTTATCTTTCTTATTGCTATTAACTTCTGCGCTGGATTTGCCTTTAGTAGGCTTTGTATCTGATTTTGATTCTTTGCTTTTTGATTTTTGCGCTTTTGGCTTAATTTTGCTTCCCACAACAATGGTAATATGGCTTGTTCGTTTTTTAATCTGGCTTGCTCTTCCAAAAGCACGCGGACGCCATCTTTTTAATGTTGGGCCTTCATCTACATATGCCTGCGTGACCATAAGATCATCTTCTGCTAGCTTATTGTTATTTTTCGCGTTAGCAACAGCGCTGTTAAGCACTTTCAAAACAACTGGAGCTGATTTTTTAGTTGATATTTTTAGCTGATCTTGGGCTGCGTCAACTTTCATATTTCTAACCATATCAGCAACAAGCCGAACTTTTTTCGGAGAAATTCTTTGGAATTTTGCTTGTGCTTTAACTTCTGTCATATAAATTATTCAGTAGTTGATTCTGTGCTTTCTTTTTCAGCTTTTGCGGCATCAGCTTCTTTTTGAGCTGCTTCAGCTTCTTGCTCTTTTTGCATGCGTCCGCCATGCCTTGCGAATTTTCTAGTAGGAGAAAACTCTCCTAACTTGTGCCCGACCATATTTTCTACCACAAATACGTCAATATGCTGCTTTCCATTGTGCACGCCAAATGTGAATCCAACCATTTCTGGCGTAATAGTTGCGTTGCGCGCCCATGTCTTTATTACAGTCTTGTCATCGCGCTTAAGATTGCTCACTTTTTTAAGCAGTCGTTCATCTATATATGGCCCTTTTTTTGCTGATCTTGACATATGTGTAGTAAAAAAATTATTTCTTGCGTTTTCTAATAATTAAAGTATTGCTTGCTTTGTGCTTCGCCCTAGTTGGAACGCCGCGAGCTGGCTTGCCCCATGGTGTTTTTGGATGCTTTAACCCAATTGGAGCTCTGCCCTCTCCGCCTCCATGAGGGTGATCTACTGGGTTCATTGCTTTTCCGCGGACTCTTGGGCGCACTCCTTTGTGGCGCATTCTTCCTGCTTTTCCTAAACGAACCAAGTTTGAATCAGTATTGCTTACTTGACCGATTGTTGCAACACAGTCTCCGCTGAACTTGCGCACTTCTGTGCTTGGCATTTTAATCTGCACAATATCATCTTCAATAGATAATACAGTTGCGCTTGAGCCAGCGCTTCGGACTGTGCTTGCTCCTTTTCCTGGACTTAGCTCAATATTGCAGATTGTAATGCCAGCTGGAATATGCTTTAAAGCCATTCTATTTCCCGGCTTAATCTCCAATCCTTTTGTTCTGCTTGTTTGAACACTATCTCCTACTTTTAAGCCGTCAACCGCTAAAGTATATGCAATTCTGCCATCTTCGTATTTTAACAAAGCAATAGCCGCGCTGCGGTTTGGATCGTACTGAATTCCGGAAACGCGCGCTGCAACATCTTCAATTGGCTTTACAAAATCAATAATACGATACTTTCTTTTAGCGCCTCCGCCTTTGTGGCGAACCGTGATTCTGCCAGAGCTATTTCTACCTGCTTTTTTAGTTAATGGAGCAAGCAGGCTTGGAACTGGTTTTTGTGTGCCAGCTTTTACATGCTTTAATACTGACGCGCCGCGCCTTCCTGGAGTTGTTGGTTTATATCTCTTAATCGGCATATAATTATTTAGACTCCTTCATATACTTCTATATTGCTTCCTTTTGGAACTCTTATGTAAGCTTTTTTCCAAGCGCCTTTTACTCCTGCGATTCTGCGGAATTGAACATTTCGCTTACTTGTATTAACCACCTGAATTCCGGTTGGCTTAATGCCATACATTTGCCAAAAAGCTTTTTTAATCTGCACTTTGTTTGCATTGCGGTTTACCACAAACGCGTACGTATCATGCGTGCCCGCGCTTGCTGTTTTTTCTGATACATGAGGCTTTAAAATAATTCCATACCCAGCCTGAAGATTGGTCTTTTGATCGCTTTTTTTGCCTTGATCGCGCTTTTGCGGCTGTTCTGGCTTGACTTCTGGCTTTTTTTCAGTAGGGATCTTTTGCTTTGATTCTTTGTGATCTTGAATCTGTTTTTCAGCTGATTTGCGAGGAGCTTCTGATTGCTTCTTTTTAAATGGATTTTTGAAAAAATCAAACATATGATTATGACAACTGCTCTGTTAATTTTTCAACTGAATCGCGGCTGATTATGATTGTTCCAAATGACATTAAATCAATAATATTGATATTTTCCAAACGAATTGATTTTGTTCTTTGAATATTTCTTAGTGATAAGATTGCATGTTCTAAACCTTCATCTGATAAAAACAAAACCTTTTTTGATACTAATTTCATTTTTGATAAAAAGCTTGATATTTTTTTGGTAGAAGGCTTTGCAAGCTTTGCTAAATCATCTATGATAATGAGCTTGCTGTCTTTAACTCTTTCTGACAAAACAGCTTTAATTGCTTTCTTTCGCATCTTAGTAGGTATTGATAATTTAGTGATATTCTCTTTGCGCGGGCCAAATGTAGCTCCACCACCACGCCAGATAGGTGAACGGATAGAGCCATGACGAGCTCTTCCTGTTCCTTTTTGGCGCCAAGGCTTTCTTCCGCCGCCTCGCACTTCGCTTCTGTCTTTTACATGAGCTAAAGGCTGGCGTTGATTGTTTTGCGCAACCCTAACTACTTGATACATCAAATCTGGACTTGCAGTTTCTGCGAACACGTCATCAGACAGGTCTATTGAACCTGTTTCTGCTCCTTCTAAATTGTATGTTTTAACTTTTGCCATACATCATATGTTATAATTTATTACAACGTATGATGTATGTAAAAATTGGTGCAAGGCCAAACGACTTGCGCCGGTCTCGCCAGATATTGTTCACCCTTTGCACGGCACAGAAGCCATATCTCCATCAACTGCGCCCTCAGGTACAAGTCCAGATTCAAGTCGCTGAGAAATGAGAGTGAGCATATTTTGGGTTTGCCACGCAGTCATACTCAACTTTTTTGCGACTTCTGAAAGGTGGATCTTTAATTCTTTTGCCTCTTTCTCGTAATCAACACTCTCTTGTGTCACGATTACACCTCTTGGTTAAAATGAACTGCTTTTTTACTTGCATAATTGCAAGTTATAAACCACAAAACTATGATCTATAATCTACAATTATTCCTTTTTAGCTTCTTCTTTTTTTTCTTCAGGTTTCTCACCTCCCAATGCGGACATATCACCTTGCGCGCGGATTTCAACTAAACCATTTCGGGCCCCTGGAACAGCGCCTTTTATCATTAAAAGATTATTTTCTTTGTCAATTCCTGCAATTTCTAGATTTTTGACCGTGACTCTTGCGCCACCCATTCTGCCGGGCATTTTTTTGCCAGGGAAAACACGTGCTGGGTCAGTTGCGCCGATTGAGCCAGGTGCGCGCTCATGATGCTTTGTGCCATGAGATGCATCAGCTCCGCTAAATCCATGTCGCTTTACAACACCTTGGAATCCTTTACCTTTTGATACACCACTTACTGCTACAGTATCACCCACTTCAAAACTAGTTAAATCATACTTTTGCCCAACCTCAAACTGGTCAACTTTTTCATCTCTTAATTCACGCAGCTTTGGGTTCTTGACTAAATTTTTAACATGGCCTTGCATTGGTTTGTTAATATTTTTGCTTCCCTCGCTAAAACCCATTTGTACAGCTGTATATCCATCTCGTTCCTGATTTTTGACTTGCGTCACAACTCCAGTGCCTATTTTAACAGTAGTGACTGGTATCACATTTCCGTTAGGACCATATAATTGGGTCATATTAAGTTTTCGTCCTACAAGTAGTTTCATAATTAGGGTCAAAAAAATTTGAGCATGAGCTCAAACTTTTACTAAAATAGCACACATCAACAACATTAAAGTTGGATTTGTATAAAATTATTTTAAGAAAAGTTTAAACTCCGTATAGATTTCATTAGTGCTAACTGTCATCGGGCGTATGCCGGAACATCATTAGCCATAAATCATCTACGAGGGGCGCATGCCCCTTACATCTTGATTTCAATATCTACCCCAGAGGGCAGATTAAGATTCATTAATGAATCAACTGTCTTTGGTGTTGGCTCCATTATATCAACTAATCGCTTGTGCACGCGCATTTCATATTGGTCGCGCGAGTTCTTATGCACAAATGTTGAATTATTAACTGTGTACTTTGTTTTTTCTGTTGGTAAAGGAATAGGGCCAGAAATCTCTGCGCCGCTGCGCTCTGCTGTATCAATAATAGTGCGAGTTGACTGATCTATAATCTTGCTGTCATACGCGCGAATCTTGATACGAATGCGCTGCTTTGCGCCCGCATCTTGCGCTTCATCAGTTTTTCCGCCCGATCCGCCTTGGGCGGATTTGACAGGCTTATCTGAATCTTTTGCAGTAGTTGATCTCTTTTTTTCTGCCATGTGTTTTCAGCAATAGAGACGCCCCAATGGGACGTCTCTATATATACAAAATTATTTATTTATCTTGGTTACAACACCTGCTCCTACAGTTTTTCCGCCTTCACGAATAGCAAATCTTTGCTGCTCTTCTAATGCAATTGGAGAACCAAGCTTTACTTTTAAGCTTACTGTGTCCCCTGGCATTACCATTTCTGTTCCTTCTGGCAATTCTACCTCGCCTGTTACATCCGTGGTTCTAATATAGAACTGCGGCTTATATCCCTTGAAAAATGGAGTATGTCTTCCACCTTCCTCTTTTGAAAGGATATAGATTTCCGCGTCAAACTCTGTATGAGGTGTTACTGTGCCTGCCTTTGCAAGAACTTGTCCTCGCTCTACGTCTTCCTTTTTAGTACCGCGCAAGAGCAAACCTGCATTGTCGCCTGCTTGGCCTTGATCTAGATTCTTGTTAAACATTTCCACGCCTGTGATAACTGTTTTAGAAGTCTCTCGGATGCCTACAATTTCTACTTCTTCGTTAACTTTTACAATTCCTCTTTCAATTCTTCCGGTAACAACTGTTCCACGTCCTTCAATGGAGAAGATGTCTTCTACGGGCATCAAAAATGGCTTTTCTGTATCACGAACCGGCTCTGGAATATTTTCATCAAGAGCAGAAATCAAATCCATAATTGGCTTTGCTGCTTCTTCGTTATCTGGAGCTTCTAAAGCCTTTAACGCGCTTCCGCGGATTATTGGAGTTTCATCTCCTGGGAATTCATATTTCTTTAATAGATCCCTGATTTCTTCTTCAACTAGATCAATCAATTCAGCATCCTGAACTTGATCTACTTTGTTGATGAACACAACAATATAAGGCACTCCAACTTGGCGGGCCAATAGAATATGTTCGCGTGTCTGGGGCATAGGGCCGTCTGTTGCTGAAACTACTAATACTGCTCCATCCATTTGAGCAGCGCCAGTAATCATGTTTTTTACATAATCAGCATGTCCTGGGCAATCAACGTGCGCATAATGCCTTTTTTCTGACTCATATTCAACGTGCGTGGTAGCAATAGTAATACCACGATCTTTTTCCTCTGGAGAGTTGTCTATCTGGTCAACATTCTTATCGCTTGCAGCCAAGCCTTTTGTTGCAAGAACCTTCAGCATTGCTGCTGTTAAAGTTGTTTTTCCATGGTCTACATGACCAATGGTTCCCACATTTATATGGGGTTTAGAACGGTCAAATTGTTCTGCCATAGTGTTTAAAACTAATGAATTATAACCTAAAAATTATAGCAAAAATCCAAAATAATGCAAGTCTTAGCTACACTTTTTCAAAATAAAAAGGCTCTTCTTCTAATTCTTCATCATTAAAATCTTTATCCCAATGCCTATATTCATCTGTATTTTGGCTAATATTAGCTAAATTATCACTAAATTCGCTTGTTTCAGGTTCAGATTCTTGGGATTGCGCTTCTTGTAAAATATGCTCATGATCTTGGTCTGTTTGCTGGCTTTTCCACACTGCAATATCTCTATTGATTTTGTCAAGAAGCTCATCTTCGCTTAATTCAGAAACTTGCTCTTTTGCCATTACAAGCCTTTCATATTCTTGGAGCGATAATATAGCATAAGCTTCATCTGAATCAGGTGATACAACTATACACCTATCTCCTGTTTTGTTGATAAGTTCAAATACTTTTTGCATTGATTCTTGCATATGTATAATTTAATTACCTACTTATTGTATCATTCAACTGCTTCTACCTCAAATAGCTCAAAGTACTTTCCAAGCTTTGGTGCTCTTGCGCCATACCCAACCAAAGCCTGCTCTGTAACAATTGAAGCGCGCAATCTGGCTAATGATTTTGCCGCCACATCAAAACGAGCTGCTTTTGCGCTCATTTCATCATAGTTTTTTGTAATGATTACTTTCATATTTATTATAAGTATATCCAATAAACCAACTTCTGTCCATAAACAAAAGCCCTGGATTTACTTTATCCAAGGCTTTATTTTGGATTCATTACAATGAAAAGAGCATACTATTATGATAGTACTGTTATACACTGTGTCAATATAAAAACAGACCTATTAGGTCTGTTTTTATAGTATTGAATTATTCCTTTTTCTTTTGCTCTGCTTCTGTTCCACCCTTTTTAGCGACAATCTCCGCAGAAACATTCTTTGGAACTTCTTGATAATTTAGGAATTCCATTGAGTATGAAGCTCTTCCTTGGGTCATAGAACGCAATGCTGTGGCATAGCCGAACATTTCAGCTAAAGGAACTTCTGCGAGGATTACTTTCATATTTCCACGATCATTCATTTCAAGAATTTTAGCTCTCTTAGAATTGAGATCCCCTACCACATCACCCATAAATTCCTCTGGAGTTACTGCTTCTACTTTCATAACTGGCTCTAATAAAACTGGATTAGCTATTTTTGCTGCAGCTTTAAATGCCTGAACAGCTGCAATTTTAAATGCTATTTCAGAAGAGTCAACATCATGGTACGATCCGTCGTAGACCGTAGCTTTTACATCTACCACAGGATAGCCCGCAACCACGCCAGAATCTAAGGCTTCTTTAACACCTTTGCCAACAGCTGGAATAAACTCATTTGGAATAGCGCCGCCCTTGATTTCATTAACAAACTCATGTCCTTCTCCCTCTTCCATTGGCTCTAAGCGCAGCCAGCAATCACCATATTGTCCACGTCCGCCTGACTGGCGAATGTACTTTCCTTGGGCTTCGGAAAGCTTGCGAATAGTTTCTCTGTATGCAACTTGCGGCCTGCCAACATTTGCTTCCACTTTGAACTCGCGCTTCATTCTATCTACAATAATCTCCAAGTGAAGCTCTCCCATACCAGATATGATTGTTTGCCCTGTTTCATCATTGCTGGAAACCACAAAAGTCGGGTCTTCTTCAGCCAAACGCGCCAAAGCAATGCCCATTTTTTCTTGGTCAGCTTTTGTCTTTGGCTCAATTGCAACGCTAATAACAGGCGCCGGGAAAGTAATAGATTCCAAAACAACAGGATTATCTGGATCACATAAAGTGTTTCCTGTGACTGAATCTTTAAGCCCAACTGCTGCCGCGATTTCACCTGCGAAAACTTGCTCTACTTCTTCTCTAGCGTTCGCGTGCATTCGCACGATTCTTCCTAATCTTTCCTTTTTACCGTTAGAAGAATTTAAAATATATGAACCAGCTTTTAAAGTTCCAGAATATACTCTAAAGAAAATTAATTTACCAACAAAAGGGTCAACTGCGACTTTAAATGCTAAAGCGGAAAAAGGCTCTTCATCACTTGCCTTCCTAATCATTTTATCTTCTTCATCTTTTGGATTAAATCCATCAATATCTGGAACATCTAAAGGAGAAGGCAGATAATCGCAAACAGCATCAAGCAAAAGCTGAACACCTTTGTTCTTTAAGGCTGATCCGCACATAACTGGGAAAAATTCTCCGCTAATTACAGCTTTTCGCAATGCAGACTTCCACTCTTCTAAACTAACATCCTCGCCGCCAAGATATTTTTCCATGACTTGTTCGTCATTTTCCGCGATTGCTTCTAAAAGCCTTCCTCTGTATTCTTCCACTTTTTCTTTTAAATCACTCGGAATATCAGTTTCCTCAATATCTTTTCCTAAATCATCTTTATAGATATATGCTTTTTCTTTAAGCAAATCAACAATTCCATTAAAATTTTCTTCTGTTCCAATAGGAAGCTGAATAGGATATGCGTTCTTTGTTAAGCGAGCATGAATTGAATCTAGGTCAGCGTAAAAATCAGCACCAGTTCTATCTAATTTATTGATAAAGCAGATTCTTGGAACTTTGTATTTGTCTGCTTGGTGCCACACTGTTTCGGATTGTGATTCTACTCCAGCTACTCCGTCAAACACTGTTACGCCTCCGTCTAATACGCGCAAAGATCGTTCTACTTCTGCGGTAAAATCCACATGCCCGGGAGTGTCTATAATATTTATTCTACAATCCTGCCAAAAAGCAGTTGTTGCGGCAGATGTAATTGTGATGCCGCGCTCTCGTTCTTGTTCCATCCAATCCATTTCTGCCTCGCCCTCGTGAACTTCTCCGATCTTATGCTTTTTTCCAGTATAAAAAAGAACTCGCTCTGTAGTGGTTGTCTTTCCCGCGTCAATATGAGCGATTATTCCAATGTTTCTAATTTTATCTAATGTATAATCTCTTGCCATATGAATATCATTGCGAACTTAATACATTCATCCAAAATGCGCGAACGCTCTATTAGATTCTGCCATGCGAAGAGTGTCTTCTTTCTTTTTCATTGCAGCTCCCTCGTTCTTTGTTGCAGCAATTATTTCATCAGCTAGCTTTGCATGCATTGGCTTTCCTTTGCGAGCTTTTGCCGCGGCCAAAAGCCATCTGCAAGCCAAAGTATATTTTCGCTCTCCGCGCACTTCAATAGGAATCTGATAATTAGCACCACCCACTCTGCGGGATTTAACCTCTAATTGAGGTGAAATATTCTTAATAGCATGATCAAAAACAGTCAAAGGATCTTGCTTTGTCTTTTCTGAAATCGCGTCAAGCATGCCATATACAACTTTTTGGGCTGTTGATTTCTTTCCTCTTCGCATTACGTAATTTATAAACTTCGCGATTGTTGTTGAGTTAAACTTTGGGTCTGGATGAATTGTCCGCTTTGGGGCTTGTTTTCCTCTCATAATTATTTCTTCTCCTTTTTAGCTCCATACATGCTTCTGGACTGCTTTCGGCCTTCTACTCCTTGCGTGTCATAAACACCGCGCACAACAGTATACCTAACGCCCGGAATATCCTTAACTCCTCCTCCGCGCACTAATACAATAGAGTGCTCTTGCAGATTATGACCCATTCCTGGAATATAGGCAGTAACTTCCAAGCCATTTGATAATCTAACACGCGCTATTTTACGCAAAGCAGAGTTTGGCTTTTTTGGGGTTGTTGTGGTAACGCGCAAACATACTCCGCGTTTAAAGCTGGAGCCTTTAGCCAAATCAGTCCGCTTTCTGACTGCTGGATTATACACAGACTGCAAAGCAGGAGCCTTAGTTTTCTTGGCTTTTCTTCCTCTGGGCTTCTTTAGTAATTGATTTATTGTTGGCATAAATATAGTAGATACCCTAACAAAATTCAAAGCATGAGTCAAGGAGCGGCTAGTAGATTCCAGCTAATCTAAAAAATATTCCAAAAACTCTTCCAAAAATGTTTATTCCCAAAAAATTATCAGCAAATATAAGCATTAGCAATATCCAAGGTCCATTCCTAGAAAGTTGAGCTTTTACATGGCTAAATCTTTCTGGCAACAGCTCAAATAATAGTTTTGATCCGTCCAAAGGCGGAATTGGTATAAGATTGAAAGCAAGCAAAACAATATTAATAAGGATCAAAAAGCTTAATAGCTGAATTAAAAGATTTAATGGCCCTAAAATAGGTCCAAGAAGACTAACAGCTATCATGAATATGATTATGCTTAAAAGGTTTGATGCTGGGCCAGCGAACGCTACAATCACCTCTCCCCATTTTCTATACTTAAGATTATAAGGATTAAAAGGTGCTGGCCTGCCCCATCCAAACCCAACAATTAAAAGCAAAATCATGCCAATTGGTTCTATATGAGCAATTGGATTAAGTGTTAAGCGCCCCATTAAACGGCCTGTGTCATCTCCTTGGAGGTAAGCTGCTAAAACATGGCTATATTCATGGATAGTAATTCCATATATAATAGCTAATAGCCAAAGGAAGAATAGAGTTGGTTCGCTGAATAAAAGTGAAATAATCATACTGAAAAGTATACACCATTGACGCATTAAAGACAATGTGCTAGAATACGTAATTATGGCTAGAATTTGTAATCTTTGCGGACGCGGAGCAAGCGTTGCCAACATCCGCTCTAAATCTAATATTGCGACTAAGAGGCTACAAAAACCGAATTTGCATAAGCTTAGAATTGGTGGATTAAGCATCCTATCATGCACTAGATGCAAACGCACAATGAATAAATCACCGCAAACAGGAAAACAATCAGCATAGTAAAACCCGCTTTAAGCGGGTTTTTTGATTGCGTTATTCTAGTATATCTAGAGTATGATGCAGAATTGTATTATGATCTTGAAAATGAAATTTTCCTTTAAAATTCTTGCCTTCTAAAAATAAGGGAAACCAATGAATATCATCAGGCCACATATCGCTAAAAGGAACTTCATCTTCCATAAACCACTGAGGCCTCATTTCTTCGCTCTCTTGCGGCTCCCCTGTAAATTCAGACGCGCTAAAAAAATGCACTTCTAAAATCTCTGGATTACCTTCAAAAGTAAATTCAAAAATAGCACGCTTCCGCAAGTCCGTTGGTAAAATATATGCTTCTTCTTTAATCTCACGCAAAATAGAATCCTCAATTGTCTCGCCCTGTTCAACTTTGCCTCCAAATCCATTCCATCTTCCTTCTCCAAATCCCCGCTTCTTAAACCCGAGAAGAACTTTATTGTCTTTATGGATTATGCAAAGCGTTAATAATTTTTTCATACTTAAGATAATTCTACACCTTCTGATTTGAGCCGTCTAATCTTCTCTTTAGTGCCCCTATTATATCCCCCAGTCTTTCCGTCTGATCTAATTACCCTATGGCAAGGAATGCTTGGATCATAATTTTTTTTGATGATGTTCCCAACCGCACGAACAGCCTTCGGGCTTCCAGCTCGCTTAGCAACTTCTTTATATGTTAAAACAGATCCCTTGGGAATTTTTGACACAACCTTCAAAACTCTTTCTTTGAATTGCATAATTTATTAAGCATCAGAGCCTGCAAGCGGTTCTATTGACAAACGAAAACCAAGCCCGCGAAGAACTACACCAATAGTCTCAAGCCTTGGATTGCCGTCTTCTGATAAAGCCCTATAGAGATTCTGTCGGTTCAAACGAGTGTCTTGCGCAAGCTTACCAAGCCCGCCTCGGGCCTGTGCCACATCTCGTATTGCCAAAAGAAAATCATCTATATCATTATCTTTTTCATAATCAAAAAGCGCAAGACTAAGATAAGCCCTTGCCTCTTTGGGATTTTTTAGCTTTTCAATGTGGTAATCTTTAAAATTTCTAAGTTGACTCATAATATAATACTTCTTTTATAATCTTGCCAAAAAAATTTTGCTTTTTGCATATCTCTTACTTGACTGCCTTTATCACCGCCAATAAGTAATAAAATAACTTCCTTTCCAATATATCCGAAATAGACGCGAAATCCTGGACCAAAATGTATTCTTAATTCATACACGCCATCACCTACTGATCCAACATCACCGAGATTATTCTGTTCAATTCTCCTTAATCTTTTGCTAATTCTTAAGCGTGTATAAGTGTCTTTTATAGCATCAAGCCATATAATAAAAGGTTCATCACCGCGTTCATTTTTGTAGATTTTAACCTCCATGTGTATTGTATGTTATAAGCGACAAAATGTCAAGAACATTTTTTTACCGCTCAATAGTAAAATCAGAATACTCACCAAGTTCATCACTCCACTGCGTTTCAACCTTTGAGACATGAAAGTTATCATGACCTTGTTTGCATTGTTTAACTAACTCCTTAAGTTGACCTTCTTCTCCTTGCGCTTCTATATATACACTGCCATCTGGCTCATTACGAATAACACCAGTGACGCCAAGACTTTGAGCTAGATCGCGCGTGGTATACCTAAACCCAACACCTTGCACTGTGCCATGTACTCTTATGATGCATTTCTTTTGCATATATTACTCCTTTTTTCTATGGGGCTTACTGCTAAATGCATATGCAAAGCTAAACGCTAAGGCCAAGCGGACTAACAACATATTATTCAACAATTAAATTCCCAACCATGCCTAACTGCCTATGGTTACCTACGCCGCAGTAATACTCAAAAATTCCTGATTGGTCTGCTACAAATATAACAGATGATGTGTCCCCTGTATTTACGCGTTCAGTTGAAGCCACAAACTCATCAACTACCCAGTCATGGAAACCATCTGTGCTGGAAAAATTTATGCGCACTGTATCGCCTTTTTTGACTTTAATTTCACCAA
>CEPX01057860.1_pt1 | contig 19183 bp, 17 predicted proteins | sample 361361 | NCBI WGS metagenome assembly CEPX01 (sample SAMEA2619974, study PRJEB7988) | marine metagenome | biome: marine biome (ENVO:00000447); feature: mesopelagic zone (ENVO:00000213) & marine oxygen minimum zone (ENVO:01000065); material: "saline water (ENVO:00002010), including plankton...
ACATGATGTTGACTTTGCGATTCAGGTGTTAAGAGACATGGAGGTGCATGAAGATGCTTTCGACCATGAGAAGGCGAAGCTGTCAGTGGTGATGATGAAAGATCGAGACTTCGGAGACCTGAGTATGCAGAATGTCTACTACAAAAACGGCGAATTTAATTCTATATTCCATGACTAAAACAATTAAAATACCCTACCACCCAAGAAATTGGTCAAAAGCATTCCATCAATCTGATAAAAGGTGGAAAGTAGTAGTGATGCACAGACGTGGTGGGAAAACTACAGCCTGTATCAACCAGCTTATCAAAGATGCGATGACAACTAATTTCTCCAGGTTTGCATATGTGGCACCGTGCTATGACGATCAAACAGAGATTTTAACAGATGATGGATGGATGTATTTTAGAGATTTAAAAGATGAAAAGGTGGCGACGTTAGTTGATAATAAAATGGTTTTTGAAAAGCCGCTAGAAAAATATGATTATCCGTTTAACGAAGAGATGATTGGAGTTAAGTCTCCCTTTGTTGACATGTTAGTCACCCCTCATCATCGTTGTTTGGTGAAATCTAAAAATAAAAAAGATTGGGAGATTATGAAAGCTGAAGATGTTTTTGGGACAGGTAAATTTCAGTTTAAAAAAGAATCAGAATGGGTCGGAGATGACAGTGGTGATATTGATTTTTTTGAGTTTTTGGGTTTTTGGTTTGCTGATGGGAGTGCGAGGGTAAGGACTCATCAGCCAAAAAACAGAAGAGAGAAAATTAAAAAGAAATTTGGTAAAAAGTGGGCTGAGTGGGGGGAGGTTGTTTTAACCCAGAAAAAGTTAATAGATTATGTTGAGGATTTGATTTTAAGAAATTGTTATGAGGTTAAAAAATCTTTGAAAAAGGATAGCGGCGGTTTTAATTATTATATTTATGATACAAAATTAGCAAAAGAGTTGTTTTGTTATGGGAAAGCTAAAACTAAAAGTGTTCCTGACTATGTAAAGCAAGCATCTCCAAGGTTGATAAATGCTTTTTTGCTTGGTTACTGGAAGGGGGATGGTCATTTTGCTAATTCTTCTTATGACACGAATCGCGCAGTGACAGCTTCTAAAAAATTAGCAGATGATATTCAGGAATTGATTTTGAAAGTAGGAGAATCTGCGAATGTGTCTAATTATAATGGATTTTGGCATATTACTCGGTTAAATAAAAAGTATAATCATCCTGTAATTCACACAAAACATTGGTATAAAACTAATTATAATGGACGTGTTTATTGTGTGAAAGTCCCGAGTGGAATTGTTATGGTCAGAAGGAATGGTAAGCAATATTGGTGTGGTAATACTTATAAACAGGCAAAAATGGTCGCCTGGGATATGGTGAAACACTATTCGCGCCCAATACCAGGAGTAAAATTCAACGAATCGGAATTGAGAGCAGATTACCCTAACGGAAGTCGTATTTCGCTCTATGGAGCTGAAAATGCCGATGGTTTACGTGGATTAGCGCTTTGGGGAGTTATTTTTGATGAATATTCTCAGCAGCCAAGTACGATTTTTACGGAAGTGGTATCGAAATGCCTTGCTGATCATCTGGGATATGCAGTTTGGATTGGATGCGTTCATGGTGACACTAAAGTCCTTACCAAGAAAGGGTTCCAACAGATTAAGGAATTTGATAAAAATTCTAAGCCAAAAGAGTATCAAAATTTGAATTTAGAGATTTATGGAATTGACAAATCTTGGAATACGGCAGACGGTTTTTGGAATAACGGAGTGGTGAAAACTAAGAAAATAATTTCAAAAGCTGGATTTGAAATTGAGTGTAGTGAAATTCATCCGTTACTTACAAAATCTGGTAAATGGGTTAAATCTTCAGAGTTAAAAGTGGGAGATGAATTAGCGATAGATCATTCTATGGAAGTATGGGGCGGAATCGATCCTTTGGATGGGTTTAAGGAGAAATATAGTCGTCATGCTAATTCTAGGAAGCATGATGTTTTTGTGCCACCAAGGATGGATAATGATTTTGCATATTTATTGGGGCTTTGGATGGCTGAGGGTTCAGTGGAGAAGGAGATTCATCGTTTGTCTATAACCTGTGGAGATGATGTCGGCCCATCTATTGAAAAATATGGATTTCATAAATCCAGAGAGGATCAATGGCGATTAAATAATTTTAATTTAATTAGGGCATTTAAGGCTTGCGGAATGCCTCTTGTGACTGCGCCGAATAAATTTATTCCAAATGAAATATTTTCTATTTCTCGTGAACATATGCGTCATTTTTTAGGAGCCTTTTGGGATGGTGATGGGCATTCTAAGCGACTTGTGCGTGAGGCTGGATTTACTTCTTCGTCGAAAAGATTAATTCAGGATATTCAATTGATTTGCAGTGTTTTTGGAGCGATTGGGAAGATTTATAAACATATCACGCCACCAACTAAAAAGGTTCAAAAGGAATGCGTTGGTTATCAATTAATGTTTACTGGATCTGATTATGAGAGATTAATGGATTTTATTAAGCCAAGAATCAAGAGAAAGCTAAAAAAGCTAGAAGAGACAGAGTTTGTTAGAAAGCGAGATTTTTATAAAGATCGAGATGGATATTTTTACGATAAGATTGTATCTATCGAAGAAGGGGAGGCTCATACTTATGATTTTACGATACCTGTTACGAACTCCTTTTGGTCTAATGGGTTTATTTCGCATAATACGCCTAAAGGCAAAAATGATTTTTATGATATTTTCAAAAATTCTAGAGGAAACACAGAATGGTTTTCCCATTTTCAGGATATTGATGAGACCCTGAAGACCGAAGACGGAGAAACTGTAGAGAATCTGAAAGTAGCTCTAGGGGATGATAAGCGTATGGTGAAACAAGGGATTATCACCGAAGATGAATTCCAACAGGAGTGGTACTGTAGCTTTACAGCGGCAATTAAGGGCGCGTATTATGGCTCTCAGATGAGCGTTGCAGCCGAAGAAGGCAGAATTGGTAATGTGAAATATGATCCAGGGTTGAAAGTGCATACATTCTGGGATCTTGGGATGGCAGACGCTACTGCTATCTGGTTTGTACAATTTTTCGGGAAAGAAATCCGTTTAATAGATTATTACGAGGCTAGCGGTGAGAGTCTTTCGCATTATGTCAAAGTTCTTCAGGATAAGGGGTATATTTACGGCAATCATACCTGTCCACATGATGTTGAGGTGCGAGAATTGGCTACTGGGCGTTCTAGGCGTGAGGTTTTAGAGAGCTTGGGTGTATACCCTCGTGTAGCAGCTAAAATGCCGGTTATGGATGGGATTGATGCTGTTAGGCGCATCCTGGGTAGGTGTTGGTTTGATGAGGAGAAATGCGATAAGGGGATTGAAGCATTGCGCCAGTATCATAAGGCATATGATGATGTCAGAAAGCAGTTTTCCAGTCGGCCATTTCACGATTGGTCATCTCATGGAAGCGATGCGTTTAGGACATTTGCTATGACATTTCGTGACACGCAAGATGTTCTTTTCGTGGAGGAGGAACGCATAGAGGACCGATATTCAATTTTGTAAAAGCCTAAAATTAGCGTATAATATATTCATTAGGCTTTAAAAATTCTCTATGGCAGATACAGACCAGGTTCTTAAGCATGGGTACCCGGAAGAAGTTGAAGAAGTAGATTATAGCGAAGAAGAGGTCGAATATCGTGATTGGTTAATCAGAAGATTAAGTCGGGCTAGGGAGATAAGGGAAGATGCTCACGTTGAGTTTGATGGCATGACTTACGAGGAGTACTACGAATCTAATGCCAAGGCTGCGAATAGTTATATACCGCCAAGGAAAAATTTAAGAGATACACGTATCGTTACGGGGACCACGCTGGAAAAAGTTGCCACGCTTATTTCTAGTGTTCTAAATCTGGTATTTGAGCCGAATTTGACTGCTTATAACGAGAAAAATGAGATTGTTTCACAGCTAGGAGAGACCATGGAAGCCCTTATTCGCAAAAGTCGCGATGTAGAAGCTCCAGGGTATGATGTTAAGCGTCCGTTGATTTACAAGGAATTACTAGATCAGGGGACGTGTTTTGTTGAAGATGTGATGGTTGAATGGCGTGAAGTGGAAAAGAAGTTGAGGAAGAATTCTACTTGGGCTGAAGGGATTGAACTCAAAAAGAATTGGAGTGAGAAATTCAGTAAAACTTATAGAGAGATTAGATCTAATTTGCTGGAGGGGACAAGTGTGTATTTGGGGAATATAAAAGAATTTTATTTGGAATATCAGCCGTATGTTTTCGTTCGTGAATTGATACCTTACGAGGAAGCGCAAAAACTTTATGGTGAATGGGAAAGATTCAAACATGTCCCTGCCACTATCCAGCATTTTTCTGTACAGCCAAATCATCGGGAATATAGACATTGGAATTTGATTGAATTTAAGCCGGGATTTGTTGAAGTGATTAAATATCAAGATAAGCCAAAAAATGAATATCAAGTGCTTCTCAATGGAGTATTGATGCTACCGATTGGATTCCCGTTATCCGCACTTACCGGGAAACGTGATTATTCTATAGCGAAAGGAGATGTATCTCCTATCGGCAGATTTTTCGCATATTCCAAGAGTATCCCAGCAAAAACCAAAGTTGATCAAGCAGTATTGGATGAATTTTACAAAGTTTTCATTCGTAAAACTCAAAAGAGTTTGGCTCCCCCAATGGCCAATAACACTGGTAAAACACTTACTTCAAAGATTTTTGATCCAGCGATTATCGTCAATGACATAGATCCTAATCGATTGGTTGAAATCGGGACCAATGATGGTGTTTCATCTGCTGAGTTCAGTATGTTCGAGCTTATAAGCCAAACTATCGATAAGAAGAGTGTATCTCCTGTGTTTGAGGGGCAGCCGCAATCCGGGGAGCAAACTGCTACTGAGATTGTTGAGTTGAAAAAACAATCCATGCAAAAACTTGGGTTGGTCATGTGGGGTATTTCTAATTTGGAAAAGAAAATGTCTTGGCTGCGTTTGTATAATATTATCAAGTATTGGACTGAGGCCGAGGATCTTCGTGCGAATAAATTCCGTGGTCAATTGCAAGATGTATTTAAGAAAATTGAAGTTGAGGATTCATTTGAGGATGGAACTTCCGGTACGCGTGTAATTGAATTTAGGGATAAGGTCCCTGAGTCTGGTCAGCTTTTGGCGGAACAGAAATTGACAAAGAAGACTACTGGAAGAAATGTTAAAAAGATAGTTATTAAGCCCGAGGATCTACGAAATGCAGATCTAACTTGGAAAATTACGATTGTTCCCACCGAAAAAGAAAGCGATGCGTTAGACAAAGCTCAATTTACAGCTTCCGTAGCTGAGGGATTTCAGCTTTTCGGTCCACAGTCTTTCAATATGGAATATCTTAAACGTCAATGGGCACAGAAGAACAAACTTGATCCAGATCAGGCCCTGGTATCTCAAGAGGAGATGCAGGCGCGTATGCAGCAAGCACAGGCTCAGGCGCAAGCACAGGAAGCACAGCAGCAACAACGTGGCAGAGGAAGGCCTGGTGGGAATACGAATGACCAGTTAAGGCAGGGTCGTCGTGCTACTGGTGGCAGGGCGGATCAAACTGGACAAAATGCGTCAAGTGTGCAAAAAATGGTTAGGAAATAACTTTTTTTTATGAAAAAGATTGTTACATGGCTCTATAAAAAATTCAAAAAGCCTGGGATAGAAGAACTTGTCTTAGAAGAATTGTCTTTGGCGAGTTATGTTATTGATTTTAAAAAGATGTCCAAGGAAGACAAAGATAATTTTCTACATGAGTGTTATATGTTGAATCAGAATGAAGTTTCAAAGAAGGTTCGTGATACTTTAATCACAGCCCAAAGAGATATAACTTTGGAAAAATCAACTGGTGAAAAAGCACTACTTTGCGGAAGATCAACTTTTTATGGTATTATGATGTACGACAGAGAAATAGAGCGGTATGCTATGATGCACAAAGAGAGATTAGAAATGGATAAAGTGATTGACAAGCATGAAATAATTTAATGGTGAGTCGCCCCGTGCCAGGCGTTATTGGCCTCGTAAACACCTCCTATGCAGAAATTCCATATCTATTTTGATCCCACTGATAATTTAATATCTATTTGGTATTTAAAATTAAAGTGGGCTTTTTATAATACTTTTTAACCCAATTTACTATGTCAGGTGAGAATGATGGAAAAGATGAAAAAGTTGATGAGCCTGAAGGGACAATTGAAGAAAAAGATGAAAATATTTCCAAGGAAGAATATGAGGCTAAGGAAGCTGAATTAGTGCAAGCTAAGGCAGAACTCGAAAAACTCAAAAACAAGGATTATAATTTTAGAGCCTTAGAAGAAAAGAAAGACAGGGAGACTGAGGAGAAAAAGAAAAAATTATCTTCCAAGGCAAAAGAAATTAAGCGTATCGAAGATGATTTAATCACTAGGCAGCGTAAATGGGAGGAAGCTCAGTTGTCAGAAGCTAATGAGGCATCCATGCTTGAATTATGTGGGGATGACAAGGATCTAAGGGCGAAAGTGGAATTGGCTAAGAAGGATTTGAGTATGTCTGCGTATAACAAGGAAGATATTAGGGAGAAGAATAAAAAGGCATATTTGCTAGCTACTGGCATGAGTCCTCAAAAATCTAATCCTATAAATGCTGCGAATATTCCTACTGGCTCTTATCGCGGTAAGGGAGGGTCTAAAAAATATAGAGACACTCAGGAAGGCAAAGATAATTACGCCAAATGGTTTCCAAAATCACCTTCTGTAAAGAAGAAGGATAAATAATTTTTAACTTAATTTATTATGGATCGTTTTAAAGAACTTAAAGATAAGGGTTGGAGAAATCTTAGTATAAGTGAGAGGGAAGAATATCAAGCACTGAAGCCTGATGTGACTGAATCCCAGCCAGAAGAAAATAAGATAACTTTAAGCAAAGAAGAATTGGCTGCTTTAATGGATGAGAAAATTAACAGTTTGAGAAAAGAAAATCTTGAGTTAAAAACTCAAAATCAGGGACTTGAGAAGCAAATTGGCATAGGTGATTGGGCAGAGGTTGAGAAGGGTAAGGATAGGACTTATACTGCTACATTTAAAATGTGGAGACCTACGACTGATGATAAGTGGTCTTTGGTGGTGGATTGGAAGCATCTTCGTTTTGATTATGATGAAGGTACCCGTAAGTATGATAAGGATATTTATAAGGTGCGTCTTTTAAATGATAATGGGGATTATGAAGATGTTGAAATGACATTGTCTGTTTTGTCTAATATTAATGACACTGAAAGGGTAGAGATTGTAGGCAGGGAAGATAAACCATTATCTATGAGCCAAGGTAAGGTTAGAAAATCGACAGTAACTAGGGGCGGAGCAACCATGAGTGTTAATTATAAAGAGCCTGGGATAGATGTCCCGGAAGGTGGAGAATGGGTGGATTTATCAGTTCATAGAACGGATACGATATTTACTATGAAAAGAAAAAGTGGGCAAAAATTCAAAGCAAAAGGAGATCGTTTAAATGCTTGATGATTAAATTCTAATAAATAAATTATGGAAGATGACAAAAAGCTTAATGAGCGTCAGAAAAAGTTTGTTGAACGTACCCGTAAAAAGAGGGATGATAAGGCGATTGAGATCACTAATAATTTACTTGGGACACTCATAAAGCAGAAGCTCCCCTTTAGTGATATTCACTATATGATATCTCGTGTTAAGGGGATTCTTGAGGCGAAAATAGGTAGGGTGGATTTTAAAAATGAGATGATTGATCGTTATAGGAGAGATTTTTTAAAGAGTAGACTAGAGGAATGCAAGAAAAATAAAGTGAAATTAACAGGGAAACGTGATGAACGAGAGAAAAGATGTGAGAAGATTTGCCAGGAAATCGCAGAGAATGTTTTAGCTGAAGATGTGGCCATGTGTGATCAGAAATATTTTGATGATGCTATCGAGAATGAAGATGAATATTTATTGATTTCCACGGTTTATGGATATGTAGATGCCGTCTATGACAAACTTTGCATGATCGCTGGTGAAAATAAGCGTAGAGCTGATAAAAAGCTTTGGAAGAAGCCCGCCGAGGAAATAACTTGGGATGATCTAAATAACATTTTGAGTTAAGCATTTGCCGAATACTATTGAATAGGGTATAATGTAGGTACATTTCGCAAGCCCGCGTCACAGGCACGTCCAGTGGCGCTATTTGTGCGTCACATTTACGTACTCCACTTCGTAAAGGAGAATTCCAGCCAAAGTCCTCATAGGAGGCAAATTATTTTTTTAAAAACTATATAAAATGAGTTTTAAACCATTAGGAGGTAGTTGGACCTCCAAATATTACGCCACAAAGACTGCTGTTCTTTATTCACCAGGAATGGTCGTTTATTCTGATGGTACGAATATTATCCCGGCAGTCGCTGCGACTGAGGATATTTTAGGTATTGTTGATGAAGAAAAGTTGGCAGCGGATACTTCTACTAAACGTATTAAGATCCTTGTGCCACGTGATTCATCTGCTCTTATGGAAGGCGATGTAGGTACAGGTACTCCTACTGCCGCTAATGAAGGTATTTTATGTGATCTTGATGATACTTATCCTTCCACAAAAGTAGATGTCAGTTCTACTACTGAAAGTTGTCTTCGTCTTGAGAAATTCATCTCATCTACGGTATGTCTTTTCTCAATTGTTCCTACTAAGAGATAATCTTAGTTTTTATTTTTTAAATTTTTTTAATTATGGCAGGTTCTACAGAAATTTCCCTATTAGGGTTTTCAGAATTTGCAGACACTGTAAACCGTCGTTTTTACGAAGGTGGGGGTCTTGTTAAAGATCTTGATGCTTTAAAAAGCATTTACATGGTTGAATCAATCCCGAATGGGACTGGTGATCGACGCATTTATACTGAATATGATGGGCAAACTTATGCTCGACTTAAAGGTGAAGGTGAAGACGCTACCAAAACCGCAGTTGTTAAAGGTTACAACCTAACAATGACAGCTCGTCGTTTTGCTGCTGAAATCGATATCACCGCTGAAGCTCGTAAATTTGGTAAAAATAACGAGATCCTTCAGAAACTTACTTCTCTGTCTACGTTTATTCCACAGAGAATGGCACTTGACCTAACTCATCGTCTGAGTTTTGCAACTGCGACTTCTTATACTGACATGGATGGTCAAACAGTTTCAACTGTTGTTGGAGACACGCTCGCTCTTGTTAGTGGTTCTCATACGTTGAATGGTAGTACTACAACTTATTCAAATATAATTACTGGTAATCCAGCATTTTCTCAAGGCGGATTTGAAGCTGCTCGTGTGCGAGCTAACACTCAGATCCTTTCTAATTTTGCTGAACGACGAGTGATGGACTTTAATACAGTTGTTACTACTGATGATCCGGCTACTATTCGTGAAGTGAGGCAACTTCTTAATTCAACAGCTGATGTAGACGGTGCACATAGTGGGATTCAGAATACGTATAGTGGGCAATTCAAACACGTTGTTCTCCCTCAATTAGCTACCACAGCTGCTGGAGCTTATGATTCTACTAAAGCTAAATATTGGTTTTATATAGCTGCTGGTGAATGGGAAGCTCATCTTGGTATTTGGGAAGAGTCAAACTTGAAGATGCCTGGCCCTGCTAATAACGGGGAAGATGTCCACAATGATAACTGGACCTTCGGTGCTCGTGGTACTTATGGTATCGCTACTGTAAGTCCTAAAGGATGTTTACATAGTACGGGATTAGGCAGTTAGAGACATTCTTAACAAGAAGACCTGGCAGTGGGTAACTTAACTTTTAATTCAAATATTTGTCCTTAGTAACCGAAAGGTGAGGAGGCGGAGGGAGGATAAATACTAACAAACTAATTATGGGATACAATTTAAACGCAGGATACGGTAAAGCCACAGCAGATGCGCTGCATGGTTTAGCTGGTACTGCTGGAAAGGTGTTCGTAGTGGCTAAAAGCGCGGCTGCTGGACGACAAATCCTTCAAGATATTTTTGGGGGTGATCCTGATGGAAAGGGTCGTTACTATGGAACTATTGATGAGGCTGTTAATCAGACTACAGCAAGTCGTGGTGACACAATTTTAGTTGCAGAAGGTCACACAGAAGATCTTTCAGATGCAACTACACTAAATTTAGATGTAGCAGGTGTTAGGATTCTTGGTCTTGGTGCAGGCAGCACTCGCCCGACAATCACATTTGATACAGCTACTACTGCAACAATTCCTGTTTCGGCAGCAAATGTAACTGTAGAAAACATGATCTTTACAGCTAACTTTGCAGATATTGTTTCAGTATTCACACTCGCAGCAGCAGCAAACTTCGCACTGCGTAATTGTTATATTAAGGCAACAGCTACAAGTATGAATTTCTTGTATGTAGTTGACACAAACACCACTACAAGTGCTGCAAGTGGCCTTACTATTGAGGGGTGTAAGTGGATTGATCCAGATCTAGTGTGTGAATCACTTGTTAAGATGGATGGAGATAACTCTGATGTTACAATTAGGGATAACTTTGTACAGCTTGGAGTGAACAACAATACTGCTTCACTTCTTGCTGTAATTACAAATAAAAGTGTATTTAACCTTCAAATGACTGGTAATCGAGTGTTTCGTTTGAATACAGATACTGCTACAGGTGCTATTTTGCTAACAACTGACCAGGCAGATAATTCAGGTGTTGTAGCGAATAACTTTGCCCAGCACGCAGATACTGCTTCGGAACTACTTATCACAGCAAGTTCAGGTCTTGGTACCTTCGAAAACTATGCCTCTGGTGTAGCTGGAGCTTCAGGATATTTACTTCCTGCTGCTGACTCCTAGACTTAACATTTAATATTTAACTTTTAAAATATGACTAAGAAAAAAGAAGCGGCTGAAGAAGCCGCAGAAACTATCGAAGAAGTCGTCGAAGAAGCTCCAGAGGAAGTTGCTGAAGTTGTCGAAGAAGCTCCAGAGGAAGTTGCTGAAGTTGTCGAAGAAGCTCCAGAGGAAGCCGAGGGTCCTGAATTGGAACCTGGGCAATATGTTCGAGAAGTCAATGGTGTTAAATACCTTGCTTATAAGGATGACGCAGGGGTCACTTATGATCTAAGGAAACTTTAAGTCCCTTTTTGGGGCTTTGACAGGGGGCATGAGAAATCGTGCCCCTAATCAAGGCCCATATAAGGTGATATATCTAATCTTATAACTAAATACTATGACAGAAGAAATTTGGAAAGATTTACCAGGCTATGAAGGCTTATACAAAATAAGTAATCAATGTTCGCCAGATATAACTCATAAGAGAATATCTAAAATGTTTAAAGTGTTCAGGGCAAGTATATCTCTAATATTAGAGGGGAAAACTTGGGTTTGGCTTTAATTTTATTATTTAACAAACATTATTTTGACAAATTATTTAACTAGACCTGGAGGCACAGAAGTATCTGAGCGAATGCCTGTCCAGGTTGATGATGTTACCCAGGCAAGCGATAGAGTCGCTGCGCCTACAGAGACAGTTACATTTAATGCTGGTGCGAAGGCTAGTTCCACTGGTGTAAATGCTTTAGACAAATCCCCTATCTTGAATCTTACTGGTGATAAAGTGGGTTCTTATTGGGGTCATACGAAAAACCTAATATATGAAGTGGCTGACATGAGTAAGGTTGGTACGCTTACTGAAACAGCTACGTCTGCTGCCGTTGTCATCACTGATGCTGATAATAATCTTGAATTATTGTTTGAGATTGCGTCAGGTAATAGGCGTTATATCTTAAAAGCTATCGATTCAGATGGAAGTGTTCTTTATGGATGGATTGGTGGTGTTGCTGCTTCTGGCAATGCTTATACAATTGATATTCATAATGCAGTGACTAGTGGTGCTCAAAGTTGGGTAGGGACTTTAGCTGATTTTGATAATACGGATATAGGAAAAATTGAAGTTTATAGTTACCAAAGTTCGTTTACTTGGGTGACAGGAACGGTTTTAACCACGGAGGTCGCTGCACCTTCTGAAGAAATTTTAGATAGTCCATTGAAAACGAAAGAATATTTCGATAGTTTATCTGCTGGTGAGTACGGTGTTAATTATCGAACTGGAGCAATCTACTTTAAGAAAGCGACTACAGGAACTTCGGATACCTGTGATTATAATACAATGGCTTCTAGTTCCGTGACTATATCAGAATCTGGAGGTTCTGCTACTTTAGTGGATGATTCAGCTTTTACAGTGGCTAGTAGCGCTGTAACTCCTGTAGGTTATTTTGCAGATGAGACTGCTCCTGATTCAGTTGATGAGGGAGATATAGGTGCTGCAAGGATGACCCTTGATCGTAAGCAGCTTACAGCTTCAGAACAAATCCTTGGGACTGCTACGTATACTGAGGCAACTACTTACGGCAGTGTCTTAGGTGTTGTTAGAAATGACGCACTTGCTGCTCTTGCAGATACGGACAATGAGATCGCTCCATTACAGGTTGGTGCTACAGGTGCTTTATTTGTACAGGGAGCTTATGCAGAGGATGCAGCTCATTCTTCTGGTGATTATGGTCATCAAATATTCGCAGTTAGAAACGATGCTGGTACTAGCTTAGTAGATACAGATGGAGATTACGCGCCATTGATGGTGAATGCTTCTGGTATGTTGAATATAAACTTTGATCAACTCAGAGATACAGCGCCAGATGTGAATCTCGGAGCTGCTTCTGCTGGGACATTAAGGGTAGCTCTTGCGACAGATTCAGCTGGGATGTTTGCTGAAGATACAGCGCATACAACAGCAGATGTAGGTGCGCAAGTATTAGCAGTCAGGAATGACACATTAGCTTCACTTTGTGATACTGATGGTGATTATACTCCTTTACAAGTGGGTGCTGCGGGTGCTCTATATGTAGATTTAGCTACAAAGTTGGATGCTACTAATGATTCTATTTCAACTCAACCAGTAGAGCCTTCAAATATCAATACTAGTGCTGCTGCTACTTCGTTAGTTATTAAGGCTAGCGCGGGTACGATTTACGAAATCAGGGGACATAATGACAATGCTGCGGCTCAATATATTCAAGTTCATGATGCTTCATCCTTGCCTGCTGATACAGCAGTTCCAGAGGATTCATTCATTGTGGCAGCTAATAGTAATTTCTCTATTAGTTATCCTCAAGGAAAATCATGTGCAACTGGTATTGTAGTCACTAATTCTTCTACTTTAGCAACTAAGACAATCGGAGGAGCTGATTGTTGGTTTTCAGCAGAGTATATCTGACACACATTAAATTTATTTTATAATATGATTCTTGCCTTTTCTACCAGTTCCGTTAGGTCTACGGTTAGCCCGTTGTTCTTCGTGTGTGGCCCATCCGCAACTTTTAGTATTGCCATTCTTCAACGACATTGCTGCAATTACTTTGGTTTTTCCGCAATCGCAAAGGCATTCATAAGCTGCATGGATTTTATATTTCATGCCAGCAAAATTTATTATTCTCAAACGGCTATATTTTTGGCCGATTATATTTTTAATCCTTTTATTCATGAAAACAGTATATCGCAAAATGCTGAGTATATTTAATATTTAACCTTTTTAAAATGCCTTTATTTACAGATCCATTTAGGTTAAGTAATGATGCAGCACCTACGTTAGCAGCTGATCTTGATGCTAATGGAAAATCAATTGCTACTGTTGATAAATTTACTTTATCTCAGACAACTACTAGTGGGGTAGGGGCATCTTTTACTAGAGATCTTGCTGCTGCTTCTACAGATTCTGCGTTGGTCACTATGACTCAGGCTCATGTAGATGATGACCAAAATGTATTATCGATAACTCAAGATGGTACTGCAGGTTCGTGTTATGGTCTTGTTATTGATGCCACCCAGGATAATACGAATAATGCAGCTGCATTAATAGAACATTCATCTGAAGGGGCACTTACCAATTTCGTTTCTTTGTGTTTCGGTGGGGATGCTTCTCGTAGAACAGCTTTCTTTAAGAGGAATATTACCGCAGCTGCTACAGCTAAACCTGTAGTTGAAATGCAACAGAGTCATGCCAGTGATGATCAACCGTTATTGCAATTAACACAGGCATCTACTGCAGATGCTTTATTTATTGATCATAATAATTCAGGTGCATCTATTGAGATTGATCAAGATATAAATGATGCTAATGCTTGTTATGGAATGAAGATGAATATTGCAAATGCTGGAGCTGGGCTAGAATATGCTTTTAAATGTGATGGATCAGAAGTCGTTGCTGCTGGAGTTGGTGGCGCACAGGATAAGAAGATCCGTATTGATATAGGAGGCACTGATTATTTCATTCCTTGTCATACAGCTTAATTATTATTTAATAACATTTAATTATTATGGCAAGTGCAAAAAGAAAAAACATTGAAGGATTTCCAGGATATCAGATTGATATTAATGGGAATGTTTGGAGTAAATTTAAAAATAAATGGGGATTAGGTAGTTGGAGAAAATTGAAAGGTAGTGTTTGCCAAGGAAGTTATTATCCTCTAATTTAATTTTAATACTATGGCTACATCGAAAAGTCTGCAAAAACCAGAAATTCTTGCCATCGAGGGGTCAGTCTTTAGGGTGAGACATCCTGATATCACAGGATATTTCAAAACTTATCTTGGTGCTCAAATAGCAGCGGCCGGGACAGGGATGAGTGTCTATGATAATAATGGATTTGCTGACAATGATTGGTTTATTATAGGGGAGGTTGGTGATGAGAAATCAGAAGAATGTGATGTTAATGGTGCTGTGACTAGAGGCACAAGTGTGACTGTTACTAACACACTTAAGTTCGCCCATGAAGTAGATGCTCCTGTTTATCGTATTTTAGAACGCGGAGTTAAAATTTATGGCGCGGCCACAGATGGTGGATCTGGTACTTTAATCGCTTCTATAGATGCGATAACAGCTTCTGGGACTCAATTGGCTGATGCGGTCAATATTAAATGGAATAAACCTTATACGGAATATAATCTCATCACCACAGATACGACTTATAATTATTATTTTGCTAAGTTTACAGATGGTGTTACTGATAGTGATCCTAGTGATTATGTGTTGGCTGCTGGGTTGGGTACAACTACGGCTAAGTCAATGATCCAGAATGCTTTGGATATTACCGGGGCAGAACCTTCAGATACAGGCGAGATAACTTGGCCATTCCTCCTACGCTCAGTACAAGATTGGCAAGATTATGTCACGCAATGGACAGATCCTTCTAGCGGGGTGAAAAAGGATTGGAGTTGGGAATACATCCAAGATGACACATCTCTCGCTATTACAGAGATGGAAGATGAATATGCTTTATCTGGATTGAGTTCGGAAATGAAATATCCAGAAACTAAGCAATCTCAATTGAATATATGGATTGGCCCTCATCCAACAAAATATATACCTGTTGATGTTTTTGATCGTTATAGAAATGGGGTATTACGTACTACTGTAAATACAGCTATCACAGCAAGTGATGCTTCGATTGTGTTAGATAACACTTATATTTTAGGAGATACAACAGGTACGGTGCTTATAGGCGCAGACACGATAACTTATACTGGTAATACGGAAGCATCTGGAACATTAACTGGGTGTTCAGATGTGGATAATAGCCATGCTGTTGGAGCTGCTGTTTGGCAAGGTACAAGTGGTGGTAAACCTTATGAGTGGACTATATATAATGAGATATTAAAACTTAAAATACCTCCTTCTAGTACTTATGTTGGATATCCGATCAAATGTAAATATATCAAGAAATTGACAGCGATTACAGAGTTGACAGATACAACTGAAATCCCCTTCTTTAATACCGCTCAATATTATATAGCTTATAAGATTGAATTAAAGCGTGGGAATGCTTCTCAGGCTGATTATTATCGACAACTTGCAGATAAAGTGATTGATGCGAATGCTAAGTCGGATAAGGCCTATACTACTGAAACTTACGAATATTATAATTTCAGGGAAGGATATCCAGATATTCGTAACCAGAATTGGAATTCAGATATTTTTTACTTACCTTAATCCATGACAAAAGCTTATTTATCAAATTTTGCTAAAGGTGCTAATCAATCTGCGAATCCTTTAATCATGGATGATGATTCGCTTAAAGTTCAAAATGGGATAGTTACAAGTTACAAATTAGGTGTGCTACTCAAGAGATTGGGATATAGCCGCGTAGGGGACGTTGCAGAGGCTAACAACTCAATTACGGGCCTTTTTGATTCTAGGGAGACTCCAAGTGTGCAAAGAGAGCTTTTAACTGTTAATGATTCAGGTGATGATCATACACAATTGTTTTATAATAACTCTGGTACTTGGACAGAGATAGCAGCCGCTGAGGCTGCGTGGGCTAATTTCGCGAATATTAATGTAGAAATGGAGACTTTTATTGGATATACCTTCTTCGTTGGGCACGGTACGACAGATGGATTTTTGCCAGTGGGAAGTTTAACAGATACAACTTTCTCTACTTCCACTAATGTCACTGGGATGCCACAAGGTAAATTTATTAAGAGATACAGGGACAGACTTTACGTGGCTAATCTTTTTGATGGCTCAGCGTTACCTTATAGGGTTGGAATTTCTGATCTTCCTTCTGGGGGCACCCTTGCGTGGACAGAATATCAAGCAGATACAGGATTATTTGATGTTGATTATTCTGAAGAGATAACAGGAATGGAAGAAAATTGGGATTATTTGATTATTTTTAATTCTAATAGTGCTTATTATTACAATCAAGATTCTTTAAAGAAACTTTGGGATGTTGGATGTTCCAATCATCGCACGCTTAAAAATTATAGTGCTTATATGATATGGGCGAATGGAGATGGAGTTTGGGTTTCTACTAGCATGGGGCGACCTCAGAACGTTGCAGGTCCTGTAATTGATTTTATTCGGGCGGGGACGCCAGCTAATTTTTTCGGTGAAGTAGTTAATGAAGAATATCATTTATACGTAGGTAGCGTGACTGTTGATGGGGTCTCCTATGCTAATGTTGACCTTATATTTCATTTCCCAACTGCGACTTGGAGATGGGAAGAATTGTCAGATAATATGACTATTTTCTCTGCTTATAACAGCTCGGGAGATATTAGTTTGCATATGGGTGATGATGCCGGGAATGTTTGGAACAAGAGTAAATATACAGACACTTCTCCTGTTTTTTCAGATAGTACAGTTTCGGGTTCTGGGACAGTCATTTCAGTGAATTGCGAGACTAAACCTTATTATTTTGATGACCCCTCGATAAGAAAGAAATTACAGCGTGTTACGGTGATTTCAGATAGAGCTTTAGGAGTGCAGATGAAAATGAGGGTATTTGATAAAAATGTTAGAGCGTTATCATCTTATATTCCAGTTGGGCAATTGACTAAATATATAAATGTGTTTGAGGGCAAGAATATTGAATTTAATATGATCCAATTTGAATTTTCTGAATCTTCAACTAATGAATACTTTTCTATTTTAGGTATCATTATTGAATATGAACAGGTTGCCATTCCAAATATAAGTAAAAAATAATATGCCCCAGCTAAGTGATTTAGGTTATACGCTTAATCGTACAGATGTTTCGACTTTGTTCGATTATCAGGATACTGGAGTGGATTTAGACACTCTTGATCTTGATACACAGGAAGATATTAATCCTGAAAGTATAACAGATTTCATGATTAATGAATTGAGTGTTGCGAAGCTTGTTACTGGGACTATTGCATCTCAGCAAATAACATTAGATATAACTGACACTATAGGAGATGTTTATTTGGGGATGGGTTCATTTGATGCTGATGCTTGGACATGTACGAGAGGAATTTTAATGGGCATGGATGATAGTGATAGCAATGGAGTTAAAATGTATGTTGGTAATGCAGCTAGTTGGTGGGATTGGAATGTAACTACTCCGAATACTTTAACGATTAGTGGGACTATAGCTGTAGGATCTTATCCTGGATTGCCTCCAGATTCATTATTAGCTGGTTACTGGGCTTTCGATGAAGGAAGTGGGGCTGCAGCGTTAGATAGCACTTCAAATGCTAATAATGGTGTGATAACAGGTGCGACTTATACTAATGGTGTTTCAGGTAAATGTTTGACTTTTGATGGTGCAAGTGGAGATGTACAGGTTTCAGATAATGCAGCTTTTCAAAATATATGGGCAGGAGGAGGAGCAATATCTTTTTGGATAAATCCTAATTCTGATGGAGAAGGAAGTTCAGGAAATATTATAAGTAAAATGACAGGTTGGGTAGTTGCTATTGATAGTGAATCTGGTGGTTCAGCAAAGCTTTCTTTTTATAAATCATTTTCTGGTAACACTCCCCAATGGCAAACAACTAGTACAGATTTAACTATTGATGAATGGAATCATATTGTTATTACTTATGATGCAGATTCCACTGCTAATGATCCTATTATTTATGTAAATGGTGAATCAGTTGCTTTAACTGAATCAGGAGTTCCTAGTGGAACAAGTACTACTGATGTAGGTAGTGATTTATATTTTGGCAATAGAGCTGCAGATGATCGTACTTTTGATGGGGAGATAGATGAAGTTAGGCTTTATACTTCTACTATTACAGCACTTGCTGCTTCTGCTTTATTTCTTAACCCTGGAGGTAATACAGTTACCACTATTGGGCCAGATCAGATTACAACTGATAATCTTTCAGCTATTAGTGCTGTTTTGGGATCTGTAACAGTTGGGGCTGATGGATTCGCGAGACAAGGACAGACTGATTATGATACTGGTACAGGTTGGTGGATTGGAGATGATTCTGGTACACCTAAAATGTCTATTGGTATTTCAGGTAAAACAGGATTTACCTTTGATGGGACTACGACAACCTTTTTGGGAGCGGTATTGAATGTGGGAGATGGAGCAGATAGTGCTTTGAATGTTACTTCTGGTACTACTACGATCGATTTAAGTAATGAGGATGTAGTAGTTAAAAACTATAGTTCAATCAACGTTTCTAATGGAGCTACTTTAGCTTTCTCAAATCCTGCGACAAATGGAACTTTTATTATTCTAAAATCTCAAGGAGATGTTACTTTCGCAGGCACTGTTGATGCTAGTGGGATGGGTGCAGCTGGAGGTACTGGTGGCACTTCTCCTATGGGAGATGGCACAGATGGCACAAAAGGTAATACGATGTTTGCTCAATTTTCTGAAGGAGTTGG